>ENA-ORXR01001025-ORXR01001025.1-marine-metagenome-genome-assembly--contig:-NODE-1025-length-31829-cov-18.878464_pt1 | contig 31829 bp, 26 predicted proteins | sample MGYA00237866_ERZ511479 | MGnify/ENA metagenome assembly ERZ511479
AAATAATTCGTTCCGATTGAGAATTTGGAATTTATCCGCTTTGGAATTTGTTTTTTGGAATTTGGAATTTGAAAAAACTATGGCAAAAAAAAAGAAATATTACGTAGTGTGGGATGGCAACGAAACCGGTGTTTTTGATTCGTGGACGGACTGCCAACTCCAAATCAAGGGCTATCCGGGGGCAAGGTACAAGTCCTTCAAAACAAAAAAGGAGGCAGACGAAGCCTACGAAAATGAAACGGGGTATGTAGAAAAAAAGGCAGCTACCGCCAAACCGACCATAGCTACATTGGACGAAAAAATACGTGCTCAAATCAATTGGGAAAGCATCAGCGTAGATGCGGCGTGTAGTGGCAATCCGGGCGTCATGGAATATCGCGGCGTACATACATCGGATGCTTCGGAGATTTTCAGGCTCGGTCCATTTCAATATGGCACAAATAATTTGGGTGAATTTCTCGCACTCGTACACGGGCTGGCATTGCTCAAAAAACAGCAGAGCGATTTACCGATTTATTCTGATTCGCGCACCGCCATGTCGTGGGTACGCAATAAAAAAGTCAAAACGACGATTAAGCGTACACCCATGAATAAAAAAATGTTTGAACTCGTAGATAGGGCGGTCGTTTGGCTACATAATAATACTTATACCACCGAAATCATTAAGTGGGATACGCCAAATTGGGGGGAAATTCCGGCGGATTTTGGACGCAAATAGGTTTGTGATTCGTATATTCGTTAACTCGTGATTCGTTTTGGAAAGTTTTGTTTTAGCTCTATTTTTCTGCCGTCCGGATCTTTGATAATGGCGATATAACCCCAATCGGTCTGTGTAGGATTTTGGATAATTTCCACTTGCGCTCCTTCCAATTTCAGTATCAATTCATCCAAATTATCCACATCGAATCCAAGTCGGAGCGAGCTATCGGCAGTTTTCTGGCTTTTCAATAAAGGATAAATCTCAAACACCAGCCCACCAAATTCAGCCGAATAATGCATCGGACCATTTCCGTGCTGATGATACTGGAATACCATTCCCAATCGCTCATAAAATGTTGATAGAGCTTTCGGCTCGGATGTTCTGATGACGAGTAAATTAATTTGCATAAAAAAAATTATTGGATTGTATGATGGTTAAATTGCTTATTATCAAACAATTACAATCACACAATCCAACAATTATACAATCATTTTAATTCACTCTTTGAAAGCGAAATTCGCTAAATTGGAGAATATTAATGTGATTATTTTCAAAACGCCTGATGACGGGTTTACCTTCCGGTCCGGCACTGCCTACACCATAGACGGGTTGGAAATTGAATTTGGTATGCAAGCCCTCGCCCGGATTTTTTGCCAAAAATGAAGGAAAATATACGCCATACTCCCCCAGCATCTGACCAAAATACAACATCATATCATAGCCCTTAAAGACGTTTTCAGTCGGCGAAGTTCCATATTCACCTGCATAACGACTCGCAAAACTACGCACATCAGGATTCGCCTTATTAATATAGGATTCGCTGCCAATGAGCAAATTCATATTTTCATAATAATTATAATCCATTTTCTCAAACTTCGCATCTTCCCACTGCGGCATACCAATCACGGTAATACGATGCGACTCCCGATAGGGCGAAAGTTCACGCATTGCATATGCTACAAAACCCGGATCGCGCGAAGGAATTATCACCACATTATCCTGTCCCGCGACGAGAAATTCGGTCACATTCATTGGCGAGTTTTGCGCCATCGTCACATCAAATTGATACTCGCGCAGCGTCGCATTACCGGATTGATTGACGATGCGAGATGCCATTTGCACTTCCTCAACTCGCGCTTTTATCGCTCTTTTATTGGCAGGATAAAGCACCGTCGCAATACCCGTAGTGCCAAATATTTCTCGCACATATTCCAATACCCGCAAAAACTTTGTTTGAGTAGAAGGATTGGCTTGTACATAGAATGGATTTTGCTCCGTAATCGTCGAAAGATAATTATACGGCGATACCATCACCTTATTATTTTTACGCGCAAATTCAGCGACCAATTGGCAATTTGTCTTATTCACAGGACCGATAATAAGGTCTGCCTGAAAGAGCGAACCGCTATTCAATAAACTCTTAACAACATTCTCATCGTATTGAGTATCAAATACATAGATGGTCATTGGTGCGCCCATGCCTTGCAATTCATTCATTGCCATTTTCACACCTTCATAAAATTCCAATGCACGTTTGGACTTCTCTGGAATAGGACCGAACGAGGTAAATTGATTGCCCAAAAACGGCAACATCAGCACGACGGTGTAGTGTCCTTTGAGCATTTTTTCTTCCTCAATTACTGCGACTTCCTCTGCGCTTGTGGTGTCAATTTTCGTAAGGGTTTCCTCTTTAGGTTCATTCTCTTCCGGCTCTTTTTCTTCCGGTATATTTTCTTCACCAACGACATTCCACTCAATGGTGTCGATTTTTTCTACTGTACCTTCGCTTGGTGTTGGGCGTTCCCATTGTGGGCGTTTGGGTTCGTCGTCGCCATCGCCGTAGTCGGGCTTTTCGATTGGCTGGAAAAGTCCGCAAGATGAAGAAAGCAGAATGAATAAAAATAAGGGGGTAGATAATTTTATGTATTTCAACATTGTATTAAATGTAAAATGTAAAATAATAAATGTAAAATGTAAAAGGGTAGGACGCAGGAAATGTAAAATGTAAAATAATAAATGTAAAATGTAAAAGTTGTAGTACGCGAGCGAACGCAAGGCAACTTTCTTATTTAATTGTTTTTTCAATTATTTATAAATAAAAATAACTAAACATAACATATTAGGCTGCAATCATTTCTACATTTATTATTTTACACTCTTCATTTCCTTGCATCCATATTTCTTGTTTTTGTGGCAATGCTTTTTGTAAATATTGCAACCAGTTGACTGCATTCATCTAATACAGGGTCAACTTTTTCATTGGGTAAATATGGTTTTTGTCTAATAATTTTCAAACATATCTGGGTTTCTCTCAATTCTTTAAGGCATATCTTCATTTTATGTAAAAATCTCTACCGGATTCTGCTGCCTGTGCCTCACCATAATTCAAAGCAGGAGAAGTACCCGATCTTGATAATTGCTTTGACAAACTCATCGCTCCAAACGACTGCGGCATATTTTCTATCAAATTGAGAATACTCACCGAAAAATTAATGAGTCGTTCTTCTAAATCGTAGTTTTTGGTAGATTCCATAAGCGTGTTTTTAGAAATGTAAAATGTAAAATGTAAAAGAGCTTTCAGTACGTGTACAAAATATTTTCATTTATAAATAAATAAGAAACAGTTAAATAAGAAAATTATCTCGCGTTCGCTCGCGTACTACACTTTTACATTTTACATTTATTATTTTACATTTTACATTTCTTACTCCCATTCAATTGTTGCGGGTGGCTTCGTACTAATGTCATAAACAACGCGATTGATACCGCGTACATTATTGATAATTTCGTTGGAGACTTTTCCGAGAAAATCATAGGGCAAATGACTCCATTCAGCCGTCATACCATCGAGTGACGTGACGGCTCGCAGGGCAACAGCTTGCTCATATGTGCGCTCGTCGCCCATGACACCTACGGACTGCACAGGCAGGAGAATAACGCCCGCTTGCCAGACTTCATCATAAAGGTCGTATTTTTTTAAATGATCAATGAAAATCGCGTCTGCTTCTTGTAGCAATGCGACTTTTTCGGGGGTAATATCGCCGAGTATGCGTATCGCCAAACCCGGTCCGGGGAAAGGGTGGCGACCAAGAATATGCGGCGGCAATTCGAGTGAACGACCAACACGACGCACTTCATCTTTAAACAACATTCTAAGCGGCTCAACGATTTTTAGGTTCAGTTTATCAGGCAAACCACCGACGTTGTGATGTGATTTAATCGTAACCGAAGGACCGTGTACAGAGACGGATTCGATGACATCCGGGTAAATCGTGCCTTGCCCCAGCCATTCAATATCTGCGAGTTTATTTGCCTCATTTTCAAATACTTCTATAAAAACTCGTCCTATCGTTTTACGTTTTTTTTCGGGGTCGCTGATGCCTTTTAATTCGGATAGAAAACCATCCTTTGCATCAATACCTTTGATATTGAGTCCGAGTCCTTGATAGGATTCGAGGACTTGTTCGTATTCATTTTTGCGAAGCAAACCATTATCAATAAAAAAACAAAATAGCTGGTCGCCAATTGCGCGATGCAGCAGCATCGCCGCCACAGAAGAGTCAACGCCGCCCGATAAACCAAGCAGGACTTTCTCGCTGCCAATCTTATGACGCAATTCTTGTACGGTGGTTTCTACAAATGACTCCGGCGTCCACGAATCGGTACAGCCCGCAATGTCGATAACGAAGTTTTTGATAAGGGTTTTCCCGCTAAGACTGTGGGTGACTTCGGGGTGAAATTGAAGGCAATAAACAGGCTGTGCAAATTTCTGGTTATCAGAACGATAAGCCGCTACACCAATATTTTCCGTACCTGCAAGCAAATGAAATCCATCAGGTATTTGGGCGATCGTATCGCCGTGCGACATCCAGACTTGGGCTTCGCTTACGCCTTCAAAAAGCGGGTCAGGTTGGATATTGGTGAGGAGTGCTTTGCCGTATTCGCGCTTGTCGGAACGCATGACTTTTCCGCCGAAATGCTGTGCTACATACTGTGCACCATAGCAAACTGCGAGGACTGGCTTGCTGCCGATAAGTCGCTCCATATCAGGGTGTAGTGCGTGTTTGTCAGTGACGGAAAAGGGGCTGCCCGAAAGTATAATTCCGGCAATGGTATCGTCGATTTCGGGAATTTTATTGTAGGGAACAATTTCGCTGTACACATTAAGCTCGCGCACACGACGGGCGATGAGTTGGGTATATTGCGACCCGAAATCAAGGATAAGGATTCTCTGCTGCATATCGGCGGCAAAGATAGCAAACAATGCTTAAATGATGCAATGCGACAATGCGATAATGATGTAAGTACCAAATTCCAAGTACCAAATTCCAAATTACGCGATGCTTTCTTGGAATTTGTTATTTGGATTTTGGAATTTGAAGAGTAAAGGTACTGCCTATACCAACTTGTGATACTACAGTTATTTTTCCTTTGTGTTTTTCGATGATATTTTTGCAAATGGCAAGCCCTACGCCCGAATGTTGGGTGCTGTCATCCGTTTTTATTAAGGCAGGGTTGGAGTAGATAATTACAGGACCTTCGGGCGCATCAATGGGGAGGGCTCTCGTAATCATAACGGCATCATGGGCATTGAGAATGACGGATTTGAGCAGATTAAGATAGTCACGTTCTTCATAATCGTAGCTGAGTTGTTTCCAAATGCCGTACACTCCGATTACTTTACCTGCAACTATGTGTGGTAAATATCTGGCTCTAACAGCAATTTTATTCTGGCTGACCGGTGCTGTAAATTTATGCAGGTGTAGCTCTATAGTACGTCCTTCTTTTAAAATAGCTTCTTTGAAATAATATTCACATTCATTTGATAATGAAGGAATTAAGTCAAAAATATACTGCCCAATAGCATCTTTTTGTAGAATGCCTGATACGATTTCAGTGGCATTATTCCAATAGGTAATATTAAGGTTACTGTCGGTTTGAAAAATACAATTGAATGTATTGTCAAGAATGGTAGCAGATGTGTTCATTATTTGATAAAATGAATGCCTTTGTTGCAGAGACATAGAGTTAACAGAACTTTACAGTGAATCAAAGATAGACAAAATTGGTATTTAAATTAATAAGGAGTACTGATATATCGAAATTTTTTTTTATGAGTGGTAGTATAAAACTAAAAATTTAGTTAAAATTGAACATTTAACTAAGAAGTTAGTTAAAAAAGTGTATATTTGCATTATAATTCGAGCAAAAAGGTTCGGATAACTTTGATATATTAGAATAAAGAGCTAATTTTGCGCTCAATTTTTTTAAAAATTAATTTAAAAATTTAGAAAGACATGAAAAACGTCGTATTACTTTGTCTACTGGCTTTAGCAGTAGGCTTTACTGCTTGTAAAAGTGATTCTGCTAACACAGCAGAGAATAATGTAACTACATTAAACGAGAAAAAACCATTGCCAAATGCTAATCAAAACACGGCAAAACCTGTTGCTGATGTTATTCCTGCGGATACAGTAAATGTAGCAAAACTAACTTTTACTGAAGAAGTATATGATTATGGTACAGTAAAAGAAGGTGCATCGGTAGAGCACACTTTCAAATTCAAAAATACAGGTGTAGCACCACTTATCATTGAAGGTGCGAAGTCAACTTGTGGCTGTACAGTACCACAATTTCCAAAAGAGCCTATCGCTCCGGGTGAAAGTGGTGAAATTGCTGTTAAGTTCAACAGTAAAAACAAGTCAGGAAGACAACGCAAGCCGGTTAATATCACAGCCAATACTTGGCCAAAATTGACCACGGTTTATATTGATGGTACAGTTGAGAAATCAGCTGATGCTGCTACGGCAACGAATAAATAATGTTAGACGAGAGAGGTGAGATAAGAGACGTGAGATAATTTCTCTCGTCTCGTTTCTCGCGTCTCGCGTCTCAAACAAAATATTATGCAGACAATGCTTTTACAAGCTGGTGGAGATGCAGGAATGATTAACCTCGTCTTTATGGCTGCGATTATGTTGGTGGCTTATTTTTTTCTTATACGCCCACAAGCGAAACGTGCGCGTGAGCAGCGTAGTTTTGTGGAAGAACTTGAAAAAGGCATGAACGTGGTCACCGCAGGAGGAATTCACGGAAAAATTTCCAAAGTTGACGAAACTACCGTCACACTCGAAGTCTATAGCAAGACTTATCTGACGGTCGAAAAAACAACCATTAATATGGAAATGACCACCGCTTCCGAAAAAGAAACGGCTGAAAGTGCAAGTTGATACTGACAAAATAAAAGCATTTTTGCAAACGGACAGGGCAATGTTGATGGGCTGCATCGGCATTGCCCTTATTGTTTGGTTGTTTATGAAAATGTCACAATCTCACGAAACAGAAGTTCTCCTTGAGGTCAGTTATACCTTACCCGACGATAAAATATTTGCCACGTCGCCACCCGCTACCATTACCCCGCGAATCAGTGGTACAGGCTGGGCATTATTCGGTCGTTATGTTCGCGCCCAACGCCCTGAAATTCCGATTACACTCGAAAATACGCCCAATCAAACCATCAGTGCTTCCCGACTCGAAACCGCTATTCAAAGCCGTTTGCCGAGTCCGCTTACTGCTGCGCTACGCGGCTATCAATCCATTGCAGTTCGCTTGGATGATAAGGCAGGTAAACTTATTCCGGTCATATTGCAAGAAAATATTGAGCTTGCGTCGGAATACCAATTTATTGTGCCACCGCGCCCTGTGCCGGATAGTATTACGATTTACGGACCCAAATCCGTCATTGAAACAGTCGATGTTTGGCGAACAGAAATGATTGAACTTGAAGAAATTAAAGAGAATAAAACCCCTACTGTAGCATTGCTTCCTCACTCCAATACAGAAGTTAGTTTTGACCCTGCTGAAGTGATTTGCAAGATTGATGTAGAACAATTTACTGAAAAAAGCCTCGAAGTACCCATTCAAATTATCAATGCGCCCGATACACTTCTACTGACCATTCATCCTTCCAAAACGAAAATTACCTGCCGCGTAGGACTCAGCAATTACGACAAAGTCGATGCTACTCAATTCAAAGCCGTTGCTGATTTCACGAAGGTCGATGTCAACAACTCCAATTACGCGCCCGTCAAACTCACCCAAGTTCCTGATTTTGTCAATAATACCAACGCACAACCACAAAATGTAGAATTTATCATTAGTCAGTGAGTGACGAGTTGATGGGTTGACGAGTTGATGAGTTGACGGGTTGACGGGTTGATGAGTTGATGGGTTGACGAGTTGATGAGTTGATGAGTTGACGAGTTGATGAGTTGATGAAGGAACTGTTCAATATTCTGTGTCACGCAGAGAACGCGGAGAATTGATTATCAGACCTCTGCGTTCTCTGCGCCCTCTGCGTGACACACTTTTTTGAACACTCTCGTTGATGAATTTAGAGACCGTTACAAACGCGATTTTTTATTTTTTTTTGTGAAAAAACGGTGGCGTCTGACATTTCGTAAAAGCTCAACATTATATCCCTAAAATGACTTTCCGGCAACATCGTTTCATTACAATTATTAAGAAAGATATTCAACATAATTCGCTATTCCAAGCGTCCTTCATTCTCACACTACTCTCTCGCTAATTATGACTTGGATATCGAATGTTCCTAATCACAATTCAGGGAACACGAAAAAATAACTCACTACTCGCCACTCGTAACTCGCTACTCCTTATCTTTACAACATGAAAAAATTGCTTATGATAATTGGAATTATTATCGCTGTATTGATACTTGCGCTTGCACTGCTTTTCTTGCTCACACCTGCGCCCAAAATCGTGACCGGAGTAGCGGCAAAACGCGCCTGTTCATGTTATTTTTTGGCGGGTAGGAGCGCGGAGTATATTGCTGCGAATGAGAATAATTATTCGCTCATAAAGTTTGCTAAGATAAAATATGATGAAGCACAAAAAACGGCTACCGCGACCTTCTTAGGGTTGGGAAAACTGACGGCTGCCTATCGCGAAGGGCTTGGATGTGCGATTGTGACAGAAGACTATCCCTTGAAAAAAGTACAACAATTATCTTTTTCTATACCTAATTCCAATCCTGCACCTGATATTTTTTCTACAAATAATTTTTCTGAAAAGCCTGTTTTTAACCAAGAAAAAATGAAACGTGCCATTGATAAAGCATTTGAAGGAAAAAAAAGAACGCGTGCAGTCGTGGTGGTAAAAGACGGTCAAATTATTGGTGAAAAATATAGTGAAGGATTGGACGAAAATAGTTTATTACTCGGTTGGTCGATGACAAAAAGTATCACGAGTGCAATGGCGGGTGTGATGGTGCAAAAGGGTATGATTGATATTGAAAAACCTGTCAATATTCCCGAATGGAAAAATGATGAACGCGCCAAAATCACTTGGAACAATCTCCTGCAAATGTGTAGTGGTTTGAAGTGGAATGAAAATTATTTTTGGATAAGTGATGTCACCAAAATGCTGGCGATGCGCGGCGATGTGTACCAACACGCTATTCAGTCAAAAGCCAAGTACACCCCCAAAGAAAAGTTCCTTTATTCCTCCGGTACAAGCAATGTGGTAGCAGGGCTGCAACGCAGACAATTCACTGATATTCAGGACTATTGGGCGTTTCCTTACCGCGAATTATTCCACAAAATCGGTATGAATAGTATGATAATGGAGCCGGATGCTTCAGGAACTTTTGTCGGCTCATCGTACAGCTACGCGACGGCGCGGGATTGGGCAAAATTTGGTATGCTCTACCTCAATGATGGTGTGTGGCAAGGCGAGCGCATCCTACCCGAAGGATGGGCGGCTTATACCGCAACTCCCGCGCCCGGCTCGGAAGGTGACTATGGTTCATTCTTTTGGCTCAATGCTGGCGGACAATATCCCGATGCGCCTCGCGAAGCCTATGGCGCACAAGGTTTTCAAGGGCAATATGTTTACATCGTTCCTTCCAAAAATCTTGTTGTCGTGCGCTTAGGTACAGGCATCGGTGATTTGGATTTTAATGAATTTTTGACGGAAATTGTAGAGGCGAATTGAGGTGTTGATGAGTTGATGAATTGATGAGTTGACGAGCATTGTATTCGTCAATTCGTCAACTCGTTAAGTCATCAACTCATTTTTTTTTTGAATAACCGAACTATTCTGCTAACTTTGCCGTTATTATATACGAATTTGGTGTTGTGAGCCATTTATACAGTCTTACTTTATTTATTTCTCACCACTTATTTCTCTAATTGAGGCTGTTTAATACATAATTCCGCAGTTTCACTAATTTTTTTATATGAATATTTTCGTAGCAAAGTTAAACTTTGACACACACGAATCTGACCTTCGCGAAGCTTTTGAAGAATTTGGCGAAGTAGAATCCGTAAAAATCATCACCGACAAGTTTTCAGGCAGATCAAAAGGCTTTGGTTTTGTAGAAATGCCTGATGATGAAGCCGCTAGAAACGCTATCAACGATTTGAATGATACTGAATTTGACGGCAGAACTATTGTCGTGAAAAAAGCTGAGCCGAGAGAGAACAGAAGTCGTGGCGGCGGAGGCGGCGGTGGCTACAACCGTAACCGCGGTGGCGGTGGCGGCGGTGGCGGTGGCGGCTACAACCGAAGATATTAAGATATTTTTCAAGATATTTTTAGTAAAAAGGCGTTGCAATTGCAACGCCTTTTTTTTGTGGAATCAGGTACTTCTACATGAGAAAAATTATTTTTTGGAATATGAGCTAAAATTTGGAGCAGACTCGCCTTGCATTTTGGAAATGCAAGGCGAGTTTGCGGGTAAAAATTGAAGGGTCGTATTATAACCTATAAATCGTTCGTGGATAATCCGACATCCGTACATTGGGTTTTTCGAGTTCGCGTAGGGCGTCTTTGGCAATCCATTGAGCAGCTTTACTATCTATCAGCAATATCTCACGAGCCACCGAAAGTGCGGATTGATTAAGGTCGCGGTTTCTCTTCCCAATATTCCTTAATGCCCAATTGACGGCTTTTTTGACATAAATCCTATCGTCATTTGCCGCTTTTTTTATTATTGAAAAAAAAGATTCAAACACTTCATTATCAGCATGTTTGTCTGCCATGCAGTAAGCTGCGATAGTTGCGAATGTTGCCCGTCTTTCAAATTCCGGCTGACGTAAACTCCATTCCTGTATTTTCTTAACCGCCAACTTATTCTTCGCAAACAAACCCATACAAAAGGAATCGCATATCTCCCAGTTTTCAAATGTTTTTACCCACTTCTCCATCAATTCCTCTGTAACGTCTTTCGGCTTAAATAGCTTGCTGCAAAGCAAACGCGCTTCATAGATACCGCTATCAAATAATTGAACAGCTAATTCATTGTCGCGTCCTATTTCTTTCGCCAGTACTTTTAAATCCTTGTGATAGATGCCCAATGAATTTTCGGAAACAATATTGAATTTCTTTTCCTTTAATACAACTTTTTCGGGGTTTGCCATGCTTTGTAATTGGGCAATCACTTCATCATAGGTCATAAACTTTCTGCTTTCTGTATTAATTGTCGGAACTCTTGTTTGAAGCCATGCGGGTCAGTCAGATTGCTTGTATCAAACCATTGAATCACATCGCCGTAGCTGCTCGTACCTTTGTATTCCGAATCGCGGAGTAGGAGCGCGAATGATGCCACGCTTGCCGTAAACTTCATAAAATCAGTCGATTGTGCAAAGACATTTCCTTCGTCGTATATCTCCAAATTTAAAGGAACGCTCACGTCCGAATCAGGTTCTTTGTATCTGAAATCAATTGCGAAAGTAGGAACATTACGATAATCGACATTGCCCGTGGGAACGATTTCGTATAAGGCAGTGATGTTTTGATTGGCACCGATTTCACCTGCATCTTTTGTGTCGTCTTCAAAATCTTCATTTTCAAGGACGCGATTTTCATAACCGATTAAGCGGTAAGCTTCTACATTTGCGGGGTTAAATTCGACCTGCACTTTTACATCTTTTGCTACGGTATAAAATTTATCATAATCATAAATAAATACTTTTTGAAGTTGTTTTAAATTGTCGATATACTCGTATGTACCGTTGCCATTATTGGCGATTTGCTCCAAAGCACCATCATTGAGATTGCCTCTGCCAACACCGAGTACCGTGATGAAAATTCCCAAATCACGCTTTTCTTCTATCAACTCCACCAATTCATCCTGACTACTTGGTCCGACATTAAAATCGCCATCCGTGCCGATAATAATGCGATTATTGCCATCGGGAATGAGATTGGCTTGTGCGATTTCGTAGGCTGTAATGATGCCTTGTGCGCCTGCCGTACTGCCACCCGAACCCAAGCTATTGATAGCATTGCGAATAGTCTGTTTCTGCGTACCGGGCGTCGATTGGAGTACGACACCTGCCGAGCCTGCATAAGTGACGATTGCCACGCGGTCTGTGGCGTCCATTTCATCTACAAAAAGATTGAAGCCTTCTTTAAGCAATTCGAGCTTATCAGAACTTGACATTGAGCCGGATACATCTATGAGAAAAACAAAATTTGAAGGTGGTAATTCTCCCACAATCGGTTCGCCTTTGATGCCTATGCGGATGAGTTTGTTGCCTTCATTCCACGGACATTCGCTCACTTCGCCATTCAAATCAATCGGGTGTTGTGCCTCATTAAATTCGTAATCCAATTCAAAATAATTAATCAATTCTTCGGTACGTACCGCATCTTTTACAGGCAATTGATTGTCTTGCTGCAAGAAGCGGCGGACATTGGCATAGGAAGCACCGTCGGCATCAATAGAAAAGGTAGAAATATGTTCGTCTGTGGTATTGATAAATGGATTTTCTACGATTTCGTTGTAGTTGTCGCCTCCGGCTATCGGCTCGTAGTAATTACCTGTTGTATTTGAGTCAAAATCTTGACTGCTGTAATATAAATTTTCATTTTCAGAAGAACATCCAATAAGAAATATTGGAAGAATAAATAAAGCGAGAATTTTTTTCATGATAATTAGGTTTTAGAATTTTTTATTGTAAAATGTTGATTATTAATTGTTTGTAAATTTTTGTGTTTCCTTTCAGTTGAATTTTAATTCAAAGGAATAGACACCTCGAATGTTTGTTTAGGTTGGGTATTGTTCCGAAAAAATATTTTGATATTGAGCATAAAAAAATCCCAAATTCCAATCTAAATAATCGGAATTTGGGATTTGATGTCAATCGAAATTTATTATAACTATTTCACGACCCATCTTCCTCTACCAAGTATTGCGCCGTCGTCCGCAAGGACTTCATACATATAGATGCCGGAACGCAATTGATTGGCGTGTACTTTTATACCATTATTTTCTATTTGGTAATCAGGGTGAACGATTTTTCCGCTTAATGAATAAGCAATGACTTTCGCATTTTGTGGTATATCGTTGATTTCGATAAAAGTTTGGTCGGAGAATGGATTGGGGTAGGCGTGTAGGATGGAGGTTTCAGGCTCGTTGATACTTGTGGCGAGGAATGACTGGGCGTAAGCCTCATTTGCATTGAGTACGTAGTGTTTGCCCAAATCATTTTCATCATAATAATGCAATGCTGCTACGATTCTAATGTTCTGAAAATCAAATGTTTCGGGTACGTCATAGGTGTAATCATATGAATAGGTTGTCCCAATTTCAGGATTGTCGGGTACGACGCCCGATGTTCCCCATGAGTCGGAGATGACGGCACGAGTGACGTTGCGATGCTCGTAATTGAGGATGGGTTGTCCTTGTTGATAGAGTGGGCTGTCGGGGTTGTTATTGTCGTAATTACTTTGGTCGTAGCCCGGACCTGAGCCAGTCACCACGTCTTCTACGGCAAATACGGTCAATCGAAAATCACCCACGTCAGGAGCATCTACGAAACTCACTTCAATGCTAAAACTCAATGAATTATCATCTCGATTTCCGTTGATTGCTACGCTTGCAATGGCAGGTTCATTGAGCTGCTGTATGAGTCGTTGTTCCCATGTGCCGGATATTACGGCTACACGATTGGCACCATCAAATAATACGCGGTCAAAGCTGGCACGTGGCGCACTACTTGCATAATCATAAAACATTGGAGATAAATCGCTGACGTACATAGCATCAGGCAAAAAATCGGAATGGTGTGAAAGCCAAATGACATTTTCTTGATCTGCCGTGATGGTTTTCAAAATTTCGGTAGCGCGTGGGCAGTTGCCGCAATTCGCAGAGGTAAATTTTTCGATGATTACCTTTTTTACAGGTTGAGCATCAAGAAATTGTACGAAAAAAAGTAAGGCTGTGAGTGCGAGTAATTTTGTTGATTTCATAGTATTTATTTTTTGGCAGCATTACATCTACTATACTACCTATTTTTTATGTGGTTCTTTGACAATTTTTACAAAAAAACCTTCTACATCCATGAAAACAGGTCATGCTCGTAGAAGGTTTGCAAATGAAAGTGTTTTAACTGTCTTCCGAATTACATTTTGGCAAATTGCTCAAGAATAGGCTGCAATTGTTGTGGCGATTTGTAGCCTCTGACAGCTTGCATAATCTCCAATCGCTCATTCAAAATCACCATTGTCGGGAAGGCACGGATGCCAAGGGCTGACGAAAGTTGGTTGGTGCCATTGCGTCGATACTGCCCTTTATTGGGGTCGTAGTTCGGGTTGGAGAAAGTTTTTCCCGCAAAAACGATGTCGTTTTCATCCTGTGCATTGAATTTGACGGGATAGTAATTTTTGTTGACAAATTCAGCTAATGTCGGATTTGAGAAGGTGTTTCTATCCAACATTTTGCAGGGTCCGCACCAATACGTATATACATCTACGAAGAGTTTTTTAGGCTCTTTTTGCATGGCGGCTTGTGCTTCTTCAAAAGTCATCCAATTGATAGGTGAATTCGCGCCGGGCTTTGCCGGGGGGCGTTTGGTTTGTGAGGTGACGGTTGGTTTGGCTTGTGGCTGTACAGTGGTGGTTGGGCTTGTACTTTCAGCCGTACTCTCTTTACAAGATGTACAACCAAATAGTAAACCAAGCGCTAAAAATATGACAATGAGATTTTTCATTATTAAGTTTAAAATTAAGTGAACAAACAAGAATAACTTAATCCAATCTGCTGTATCTTTTTCCGTTATACTTCATCATTTTCTTCTTAAATACGGTTAGTATTCGCGTCAAAAATGATTCGTCTAACAAAAAAATATTTCACATCTTGGACTAACTTATTCTTGTTTGTTCACTAAGTTGAAAATCAGTTCTTTATATTAAAACGTACTTGGGTATAAACTTGTTTCGTGAAAGATATAGAAACAAATATTATCTTTTTGTTAGAACAATTTCTATGCGACGATTTTCTTTAGCTGTCGGGTTGTTTTTATTGGCAGGTTTGGCAGAACCAAAACCTACTGTGGATAAGCGATGGGAATTGATACCCACAGCAACCAATTGGTTTCTAATAGCGTTTGCACGAGCGAAAGAAAGTTCCATGTTTTTAGCAGGATCGCCTAAAGCGTCGGTATGCCCTTCGATTTTGATATGCACTTTGGGGAAGGCTTTGAGTACTTCTGCAACTTTAGCTACTTCTACGAATGACCGGGCGGAAAGATTAGCCGAACCTGTGTAGAAAGTCACATTATCAAAAATGAAACGCTCACCTATTTCGGTAGAATTAATACCCAAGAAACTGGTGAATTTGTCACCGAAAGTACCTTCACGGAAGCCTACTGTACCACCATCCGGCAAATTAAATGTCTTGGTATCGTAAACTACTCTTGAACTAAAACCCGAAATCGTCTGCTTTTCTGCGTTGGTTTGTGCTTGGTGTTGTTGGGCAGGTAGTTGAACGGGTTCTATTATAGGTGTTGTGGTTTCAATGGCTGGTGCTTTAGTCACAGGTTGCCTATGTTCTCTATATTCCAGCCAAATTAATAAAGCAATACTTAATAACAGAATGATGAAATATTTCATGGCTAAAATTTAAGTAGAAGTTTAAATTGAGTTGATAGTCAGTTTTTTACATAAGAACGAACTTGATACTATGTTTAATTTTGAATGAGTGAATTTTGAATGTTCTAACTCACTGATTATCAGTGTTTGTTTTTTTGGTAGAAATTTTTTCAGAATAATCTCTACTAAACTTATTTTTTTTATGATTATGGAAACGAAATGTCAGATACCTTTGGGATACCTGACATTTCGTTGATAGTTTACTGTTTAAAGTTCAATATTTATCAGATTACATCTGATTGAATTGTTGCAAAATTGGTAAGAAACCATCTGCGTCGCGGTATCCCGGAACAGCTCCATTTGTTAGCAAGTTCATTTTCTCATCAAGAAAAAGTACTGTCGGGTAGCTTCTTGCACCGTATTTTTGTGCCAATTGATGGGTGGCATTACGCGCTCTTTTGGGTTTGGAAGCATCAAATCTTGGATTTTCATATTTTTTGCCGCCGAGCGTAATGGCACCGGGATGTTGAGCATCAAATTTTACAGCATAGTAATTTTCGTTCATGTAATCAGCCACACGTTTATCCGAGAAAGTCGCTTGGTCCAATCGTTTGCACCAACCGCACCAGTCTGTATATACATCGACAAAGACTTTTTTGGGTTTGTTTGCCATAGCTTTTTCAGCAGCTTCGAAGCTCACCCAATTGATTTTTCCGCCCGGCACTTTCGGCTCGTAGCTTCTTTTTTGTTTTTGTTGTCTTTGTTGCACTGCTTTGCGTTGTGCATCGGCTTGTGCTTGTCGCTGTTGGGCAGTGAGTTGAGCCTGCTGTTGTTGTTTGGTGGGTGCTACTGTTTTTGTGCTTGTAGCAGTTTCAGTTCCTGCGTCTGCTGTATCGGATTTGCAAGAAGTCATTAGGAGTGCCATTGCGCTGATAAGCAAAGCAACATTGAAATATGTTAGTATTTTTTTCATTTCTATAAAATTGTAAATTTTTTAGTCAAAATAAAATGAATCTGCGAACAGATTATTTAGAATGACCACAAATTTAAATAAAAATCAATAAAGTTTGCTATTAAGGTTTTGTTAAATTGAAATGAGGATGAAATGGCTTTATGTTATGAGTTTACGTTACAAACATATACCTCACTTATTTTTATCTTTATACTGTAATTTTTCTTTTACGGTGAGTTCTTCGGTATGATTCTTAAAGACTGAAGATTTTGATTTTTTGCGATATTCACGGTTAAATTCATTATAGAGGATATGGAATAGCCACGCCTTTGGATTAGAACCTACTCTATAAGAATCTATTAATTTATATGCATTAATGTAAGTTTCCTGTACGAGATACTTGGCATCTTCTTCATCACCTGTAAGGAAGCTAGCAAGTTCAAGAATCTCATTGAACTGTGGCATAAGTTCACTATGAAAAATATATTCCTTATTTTCATCAATTGGTGAGATAGGAATAGGGGTGTATTGTGGAATTATTTTAAATGGTATGTGGCTAACATTTCCTTTATCAAGAAATTGAGTAATAATTTTTTTGATTAAATCAATATAATTTGGGCGAACAGAGAAGATTATAACCTCTTCATTATTTGATTCGAGCTTACTTAATTTTTGTATGATATTAGTAATAATCCCACTTTCCACCAATTCATCTTCTATCTCAATCACTTCCTCTTCCGGCATATCATAAGTCGCTTGTTTCCACAATTTCCAAAAACTTTGAAGTGTGGGTTGTGCGGCTTGGAGGTCGGTGTAGAGTTGCGTGGCTTTGGTGTAATTATGTGCTTGCGCGATACGAAGGGCTTCCGAGATGTCAGTGTCTTCGGTAGCGGCTTTGCTCATCATGCGTGTATGTACGAACTCATACACAGGTCTATCTTCAAGAAATTCTTCAAGGAGTTCTATACTTGGCTGTCTGAATTTATCATTAATCGGCTCGCGTGGCGCGATGCCTTTTATAGCGAGACTTAGTCCGCCTTGAAGGTCGCTTTGTTCTTGGATGAGTTCGTTGAGTTGGTTTTCTTTGGTTTTTTTCAATACAATAATATCACCGCCGAATTGTAATAAGGAATTAATATCAAAATGACGTGCAGGTATAGATGGTTGGTCTAATCTTTTTAAGAAATAGTCACCATCTTTCAGGAAAATAGCGCGATTGAGTGCGCCTGATATGTGTATGTTTTGTATCATTTTTGGAATCGTTCTTTTAATTCTTGTATGCGTAATAATTGTCTTTTATGCAGTCTTGGATTATTTGGCAATGTGGCTTCATCGAAGTAAGAGAATGATTCAATGGATGCCACAGTAAAGAAGCCAAATATATGAATTTCTATGAATCGGGCATCCGACATTTTACCTTCATCATTTAAGAGTAATTTGGTAAAAGTTTCGGGCGTATCGTCTTTTGTAATTTGGTCAGCGAGTTTTGCTATTGCCAATTTGTGCTTGTCCTCCCATGTAGAAATATAGCCATAGAGGAGTTTACGTTCTATTTTAATGGGTTGCAGTTCTAATTTTTCAAAAAATTGAAAAGAATCGTCCTCTAATAATGAAGAACGATAAGCAATCGTTTTCTCTTTTAGTGTAATTGTACAATTACCGTAAGGTCTTATTCCTTTTCCATCCAAAGCTAAGGCAGCAAAAGCCATTTTGTTCCCAAAGTCGGGGAAAAAGAAATTGTCTATCATACTTCTTCGGGTCTTGATATTAGGATGCTTAATTATTGTGCTGATTTTACCTAACTCATAAGTGTTGATATATCGCTTACGACTATTTATAATGCCTTCTAATACACTAATATCAAGATTAACAACTGCCTTTGCAGTTGATTTTATGAAGTCTTCAAATTCTTTTACTTTTTCAAGATTGCCACTTGCTTCTGCACGTTCTAATGCTGCTATATAGCGTTTCTCTAATGCCGCTTTAGGTTTTTTCAAAGCAGCAAGTGCAACATTAGGTTGGTTTTCATATTCACATGAAGGGCAATTGAGTTCTTGAGCAAAATACGCTTCATCGCATTGCTCACAGATTTTCTGTCCGTCCTTGGGCATAGGATTTGGTTTAATTTTGTTTGAAAGTCCATACAAATATAACAAAATCCGACATTAGATGCCGGATTTTGTAAAGATATTTTGTCTGTTTTAGGGGGATTTCACCACTTATTTCACCCTCACCCCATTCCGATATTTCACAATAAACGCCTGATTCACACCAAGATCTTTGGCATTTTCCTGTGCGGCGGCAGCTTCTGTCATGCTATAAAAATCACCCAATAGGAAAACGGTAATACCATCGGCGCGGGTAATTTGTTGTATAGTACCAAAGTTTTGGAGTGAAGGATTGAATCCTGCGGTATTGGGATTGCGGAAGGCGCCGAGTTGGATTTTATAGACAGTGCCGCTTGTGCTTGTCGTTGGAGTGGTTGGTATAGATGTCGTTGGTGGTGTGTATGCAGGCGTATCACGCGAAGCGCGACGAATGAAAGCATCTGGATAGCCATTATTACGGACTGCTGCACGGGCGCGTTCTGCATCGCGATAGCTCGCAAATGTACCGACTTTATAGACTGCCAAACCATTTTTCATATCATAATATACACTACCTATACTTTCAAGGTTGCGAAATTGTCCGGGGCGCGGCGCGGAAAATGCGCCGATTTGTACTTCATATTTGCCACTTGTTGAGGTCGTTGGTTGTGGTGTAGAGGGTTGTACTATCACAGGTGGCGGAGAAACAATTACGGGTGGTTGTGGTGTAGAAGGTTGGGGCTGTGACGGCTGCGGTTGTGGTGTAGAAGGTACGACGACCACGCTGCCGGGGTCAAAATAAGGTGCAACTTCCATTTCGTGAAAACCCATCTCGTAACCCTGACTGCGGGTGTTGAGTAAGCGGGCATTGCTGATGTAGCCGGTCTTGGAGTAGCTCAAGGTATATTCGGTATCAGGGCTTAATTGGAGGGCGTAGCGACCTCTGGCATCAGTCGTGGCGTTGACGGTGCTTCGTGTTTTTTTGTCGGTAGCAATGATGAGTACTCCCGCGAGCCTTGCCTCTGATTCTGAATCCATTACGATACCCGTAAATGCACCTTCAAGTGGCGTAAGCGGAATTTCCAATTGAGCGATCATCGGAAAGCGGTGCAGGCTTTCGCCATAACCACTTTTGCTGATTCGAATGGTACAGTTGTCACCAAATCTCTCTAATATCGCGACACCATTGAGGTCAGTGGTATAGACTTTTCCATTGCAGGCAGTGAGGTTGATTTGTACGCCGTCGAGCCGTTGTTTGGTTACATCATCGATGACGGTGAGTGCCATGCGGTCGGGACTGCTTCCACTTGGAATAGTCGTCGTTGGTGGGGGAGTGGTTGTGGTCGTCGTTGGTGGGGTAGTGATGACGGTAGGTGGTGTTCCTGTCGTTGGTGGTGGGGTTGATAGACCTGCTAAGGCTTGGTAAATATCATCGTAGCCAAGTCCGCCTGCACGATTGGAGGTAAAATAAGCGATTTTTTCATAGGGTTTGTAAATGAAATCATAATCGTCGCGGGGCGAATTGATGCCTTTGCCCATATTGACGGCTTGTTTCCATTCCTTATTGATATTTACGCTTTTAAATACGTCTAATCCGCCGTATCCATCATGCCAATTGGACGCAAAATAGAGTGTAGTGCCTACAAGAAAAGGGCTGATTTCGTCGCCACCTGTGTTAATTGCCGGTCCGAGATTGACGGGTTCTGACCAGTCGCTGCCGATTCTTTCGCAGACGTAAATATCAAATCCGCCATAGCCGCCGGGTACATCAGATGCGAAATAAAGCGTGTTGCCTTCGGGTGTCAAATATGGATAAGCATTAGAATATTTGCGACCATTATAAGGGAAGGCTTCTTCGTTTTGCCAATCATTTTGCGAAACGACATTTGCGAAGTAAATATCCAGTTTTGCACCGCTACCCATTAATGGAATGACACCATTGGTGAAATTATTATTATTGCGAACATAAGCAACCTGTCTTCCATTTTCGGTAAATGACGGGCTTCCTTCATTCACAACTGCCTGAAAATCTTTCCTAAGTGGTTGTGGGCGAGCAAGTTGGTTGCCCGAACGCATGGAGATGTAGAGTTGGTTGAAAGCATCATTGTCGTTGCCATTGCCTCTGCGAAAGGTAGAGAACATCAACTGATTTTTGTAAAATGAAGGCGCAAAATCGCTGGCTACGCTATTAATATTACTCGCGGGACTGACGCCAAATTGCGAATTTCCGGCAGCATTGGAGAGGGCGTAATCACAGGCACCGGCGTAGTGGTTACCAAGTGCAGGGTCGCTTTTGGCATATTCCAAAAAGCGAGATTTGGCTTCACTGTAACGACCTTCGGAACGCAAGACCTGACCATAGTAAAAAATATCTACCGGATCAACATTGGGATTCTGTGTGGCTTTGGCGTACCATTGGCGCGCTTTACCTACATTTCCGGTTTGACGGTAGCACTCCGCAAGGCGAGAAGCAGCATTATAATTATTCGGACTGGTTTTCAATACATCTTCGTAGAGCTGAATGGCTTGTTGGAAGGCATATAATTCGTAATATTTGTCGGCTTTTTTGAGTTTATCAGTTTGTGCCTGAGCAGTTGGTACATACAAGCAGATGCTCAAGACCAAAAGTGTTATTTTAATGATGCTTCTTCTCATCTCTGTCATTTTACAAATTCCAAATTCCAAGACCCAAATTCCAATAACGTATCATTGAATTGGAATTTGGAATTCGTTTTTTGGAATTTTTTAAGTATTACAGTGTCACAAATATACACAATAAAAATGAAGTATATTTTTGATTACTAAGTATTAACGCCTAAAAAACGCATTTTTATACCTCTCTACTAATTAAATAACGTGCCAATTCGCGGATTTCAGTCTTACGATTGTCCGTTACACTTATGGCGTCGAGATGGTGGAGTGCTTTTTTGAGGTAAGTGTTCATTTCTTTTTCGGCAATGTTGCGAATGTTGTGTTTTTGGTATAAATCTTTGACTCTCTGTATTTTAGCTACTTCATCGGTGGGTGTCGTTTGCATGAGTTGGTGGAGGTTTTGAGCATCTGTAGTATCGGCAAGTTCGAGGGTTTTTATGGTGAGGAATGTTTTTTTATTCTGGGCAATATCGCCACCTACTTTCTTACCGAATTTCGCGGGGTCGCCAAAGGTATCGAGGATGTCGTCTTGCAATTGGAAAGCGATGCCTATGTCGCGCCCAAAATTATAGACATGCTGTGCATCCGTCTCATTTGCTCCGCCAATACGTGCGCCCATCTCCATAGCACCTGCGAGCAATACGGCGGTTTTGTGCTCTATCATGTGCATGTATTCGTTGAGTTCGACGTTTTCAGCGGTTTCAAAATTCATATCGTATTGCTGCCCTTCGCACACGCCTATGGCTACGCGGTTGAGGATATTGAGTAGTTTGGGAATCAAGGGCGTGGGAGATTTGGCGAGGTATTCATAGGCATATATCATCATGACATCGCCGGATAGAATGGCGGTGTTGGTGTCGTACTTTTCGTGTACAGTGGCTTTGCCGCGACGCAGCGGCGCATCATCCATAATATCGTCATGCAGGAGGGTAAAGTTGTGAAAAATCTCCACCGCAAATGCAGCAGGAAGGGCGTCTTCGACATCATCTTTGAACATCCGACATGCCAACAATAGCATGACCGGACGCATACGTTTGCCGCCAATTTTGAGGATATAATTGATGGGGTCATAGAGTGCTTGCGGCTTTTGGGCAAAGCGGTTTTTCTCTAAATATTGGAGGAATTGGGTGCGTAATTCGTCTATATTTTGCATCGGGCAAAGATAGCAATTCAAGTTGCGTACAAATGAAAAATTCCAAAAAACAAATTCCAAATTCTAAATTAGGCGTATTTCACTCATTTTTTATTGGGATTTGATGCTTGTCCGCGATAGCTATCGGGATAGAATTTACTCAAGTTTATAACTTGAGTCAGGGGTGTTTTTATTGTAATCTTGCTGCCAAATACGCATCTATCTCATCAAAACTCATATTCACCCCGCGAATGACGCCTTTTTCATCTATCAAATACTTGGTCGGAATTTCATTGACTCCGTACAAACGCGCTACGGGATCGCGCATACGCTGAAGCCCTGAAACGTGATATTTCCAAGCCAGTCCATCCTTTTGAATGGCTGCCAGCCAACGTTTTTTATCTCGTTCCAAACCAACATTGAATACGATAAAACCATCGGCATTTTCGAATTGAGCGTCTTTGTATTTGTGGTATAATGGTACGATTTGACGATTCTCCTGACGGCATGGTCCGCACCAACTTCCCCAAAAATCCAACAACACGATATTGCCTTGCAAATCAGACAGGCGAATGTCTTCCCCCGCAGGTGTTTGTGAGACGAAATCGGGGGCTTTTTCTTCATTGGAAAATTTGGGTAATTTGCGGTAAAAGTAGTAGCCAATGCCACCTATCATTGCAATGAGTATTAGTATATTTAGTGCTTTCATATTTATTGAGTTGCGGGTTTTGGGGGTTCAAATATTATACAAATTAACGACTTTTAAAAGTAAAAAATTGTCGCAATTCATTCACACTGACCGATAGCCGACAAATAAAACATCTGTAGGGACAGTACATGCGCTGTCCCTACAGATGTTTACAAAAAACGGCAAGCGATACTCGTATCACTTGCCGAAAAATAATGGTTTTTGAAAAAAAAAATCATTCACCCGCAACTCGTAACTCGCAACTCGCAACCCGTAACTCGCAACCCGTAACCCGAATCACGCTACATTCACATGTCGATTAATTGCACTATACAATTCGCTTGGATTAAAAGGTTTTGTTACATAATCGTTCATGCCTACGGTATATACGCGATTGCGTTCTTCGAGCATAGCGGATGCTGTGAGTGCAATGATGGGTAATTCTTTATACTTATCTTCTTGCAAATTACGAATTTTTGCAGTAGCGGTATAGCCATCCATAGTTGGCATTTGGAGGTCCATCAGGACAAGATCGTAGTCATTGTCTTGTACTTTTTCGAGGGCAATCGCACCATTGTCTGCTACATCGTAACTAATGTCCCATTTGGCGAGAAAGCGGTTGGCGATGAGTTGGTTGATTTTATTATCTTCTACGAGTAGCACCTTTGTGCCTTTAAGGCTTTTGAGAATGGTTTCTTCTTGAATTGCAGAGGCTTCCGGGGCTGTGCCTTTTTCAAGCGGAACTGTGAAATAGAAGGTAGAACCTTCGCCGACTGTGCTTTTTACATGGATTGCGCTGCCTTGGTGTTCGAGGATTTTTTTGATAATTGCCAAACCAAGTCCCGTACCGCCAAATTTGCGTGTAGTAGAAGAACAAGCTTGTGTGAATGATTCAAAAATGTGATCCAATTTATCTTCGGGGATGCCAATGCCCGTATCCGTTATAGCAAAATCCAACAAGACCTTCTTTTCTTCTTCTTTTTGTAAATTGATGTCAAGTGTGACGGTACCATTCTCGGTAAATTTAGCGGCATTACTCAACAAATTATTAAGTACTTGTACGAGGCGAGTAGGGTCACCAATTACGTTTTGCGGTACATTTTCATCTATATTAATGATGATTTGGTTGTTATTTTCTCTAATTTTTGTTTTTAGGGAATGTGTAATACTATTGACTGTGTCATTAAGGTTGAAGCTTGTTTGTTCAAAGTTTAATTTACCGGATTCGAGCTTGTTGTAGTCGAGAATATCATTAATGAGTGAGAGAAGATTTTCGGCAGAGAATTTTAATATCTTTAAATTGGGGATTTGCGTTTCGTGTGGATTCTCTTGGAGTAGAATATGAGACATCCCGATAACCGCATTCATTGGTGTACGAATCTCATGACTCATCGTAGAGAGAAATTCCGAACGCGCCTTTGCAGTGGCTTCTGCGACTTCTTTTCCGAGTGCCAGGCGTTTTTGCTCGGCTTCCATTTCTTCCAATTGGCGGTTTTGGATATTGATGAAATAACTGAAAACAAACGCTGAAACCGAAGCTGAAGCTACAGCTACAAAGCCTAATGAAAATAATAAATTTTGGTTATGATTGGTCAAAATCATTAATAATCCAAAGATTATTGTGATACCTGCCGAAAAGATAAGTGTTATTTGAAGAATGTTTTGAGAAGACGTTTGGAGCGCTGACTTTAATTCTTTATCTACCTCTTGAATCCACCTCATATTTTAATTTTTTCACTAAACACCTGCAATGTAAACGGCGGATAAAAATCATTTTGGTACATTTTTTATAAAATGTGACATGAATAAATAGACGTGTTGTATTTTTAATTATTTGTAAAGTATTGACTATTAATTATAAAAAACTACATAGTCAAAATAAAAACTAAGTGAAAAGCTATCTAAAAAAACATTCTATTTTGAAGCAAAATCCATAATTTCTTCTAAATACTTCCTTTCATTTGCCAGCCGGGGGACTTTATTTTGTCCGCCGTATCGTCCTTTGGAGCGTAACCAATTGTGAAAAGTACCTTTTGGAAGTGTATGAATCAATAAGGGGCGGAGTGCCATATCCTTGAAACGTTTAGCTTCGTAGTCTGAATTTATATTTTGTAGGTTTTTATCCAATAAAGCACTGAATTTTTCGAGCGATTCGGGTTCATGTTCAAATTCGATAAGCCACTCGTGCTGCCCGTATGATGTCCTTGATAGCAACTTAGGGGCGACTGTGTATTCACTAATTTTGGCTCGGGTTTGCTCACAGGTTTTGGCAAGTGCGGCATCTGTATTGGCTACCATGACTTCTTCGCCAAAGGCATTGATGTAATGCTTTGTACGTCCTGTGATTTTGAGTTTGTATGGCTGTATAGAAGTGAAACTGACGGTATCGCCGGGTATATATCGCCACAAACCGGCATTGGTAGAGATGATGATAGCATAGTTTTTACCTATCTCAATGTCTTGTAAATCAATTGCTTCTGGTTGTTTTTTATGCCATTCGCTTTCAGGGAGAAATTCGTAGAAAATACCATTGTCCAATAAAAGCGTCATTTCGCCTTCGGGGGCTTCATTTTCCAATTGTGCTGCAAAAAAGCCTTCTGAGGCATTATATATATTCAAATAACGGACTTTTTTTCCCGGAAAAAATTCTTGAAATTGTTGTCGATAAGGTTCAAAATTGACGCCGCCGTGCATGTAAAGTTGAAAATCGGGCCACACTTCGAGTAGGTTGTCTTTGCCTGTGGCTTCCAATATTTGCCGGAACAAAACAATCGACCAAGTAGGTACACCCATGAGCGTAGTGACACATTCGGTGGGTGTAATGCTAGCCATACGAGCAAGTTTTTCATCAAAGTCTTTGGTCAGCATCGTGTCCACATCCGGTGTAGTAAAGTGGTGGATATAACCCGGCATATGATGAATCATTACCGCCGATATATCACCTACCCGTGTCTGCGGAAATGGCTCAAATGATTCGTACGCGCCACCTACCATCAAGCCTTTGCCCTCAAAAAGTCGTGCATCTTCGTTGTTGTGATACCACTTTGCCATGAGGTCGTGTGCGCCTGCAATGTGGCAGGTACGCAGGCTGATTTCGGTAACGGGAATATACTTGCTCTTTCCATTTGTAGTACCGGAAGACTTTGAGTACCAACTCACTATGCCGGGCCAAAGCACATCGCGTTCGCCATACATCATGCGGTTGATGTACGGAAAAATATCTTCGTAGGAACTTACAGGAACACGGCGACGGTATTCGGAAGTTGTTGTGATGCTTCCATAGTCGTATTGTTTGCCCCATTTCGTGTTTTTTGCAGTATCAATAAGGTCGCGAAATAGCAAGTTTTGAACCTCGACGGGGTAGTTTTCAAATCGCCGGATACGGGGCAGACGCTGCCGAATGTACCAACGAAACATGGTGTTGAACAATTTCATAACGATTAATGGTTAACGGTTAATGAATTCAACGTGGTAATTACTGAACCAAATTCCACCGAAATATCAAATGAAGCATCTTCAAATTGGAATTTGTCCGCGATAGTTATCGGGATTGTTTTTTAGAATTTGAAATAAAAAAACCGATTACATTTTATTTTGTAATAAAGTGTAATCGATGCCTAAATTAGGAAATTAGATATTGTTTTACAACATTTGAAGAGGAATTTAAATGTAAAATGTAAAACTACATGTAGGATACAGGTTTTTTATTCTAATTTTTATTATTTATAATAATCTGAAAATTAATGACATAAGAAAAATATGTTAGCCTCGCGTCCTACAACTTTTACATTTTACAACTTGTTCCGATGAATATCGCGGATTTATTATTTTACATTTTGACTTTACACGACTTTACCCCTTAAAGACTTCGATAGATTTTTGTTTGACCACTAGGTCTGTAAATTTTCCTTTGAATCTTGTTGCGCGTACCATATGGTTGTCTATCCAATGATAATTACCGCCACGCGGTTTGCCCATCAACATGCCGTGGTATTTGAAGCCATACTTGTTGAGCCATTCTTCGGTGATGGCGCGATGTGCCTCTGTACGAGAGGTGAAAAAGAAGATAATGTGTCCTTCATCGTACCATTTATTGAGGATTTCGAGTGCGTCGGGATAAGGTTCTACGGTACCCATACGTTCCGGCTCTTCGTTGGGCACATCATCGCAGACAGTCCCATCGATATCAATAAGATAATTTTTAGTGCCTTCAGGCAAAACCGGACTTATCTTTTCTCCTTTTTCGTTGAAAGTTTCTTTTAATTCTTTGTTTATATCCATTGTATAGTGATTGAGAGATGGCAGGGCTATTATCCTTCTGCCTCTAATTTTTGTCAAAAGTATAAAAAATAAGGTGAATGATTATTGACATTCAAATGTTTTGTGCAAAAACTTAATTTAGTTTTAATATAGCCTTAGGGCTTGCGTATTAATAAACGCTACACTTTAGGCTAAGATTTTTGTTTTCAGACGAGGCACTCAAATCAATGTGTTCGCCAATTTTGAATTTTGAATGAAAAATTTTGAATGATAAAAAATGTATAATTTGTTAATGATTAATTATCAGTAAAAAATAAAATAAGATTTAAATTCATTTGTCATTCAAAATTCATAATTTATAATTTGGCGAAGACATTGAAATAAGTTCAAATATAATTTCCGTAAAATATGCAGAAGAGCCCTCATTTACTCATACAATCATTTACTCATTTATAGTTTATAAACCGCCTTAAAGTAAACCATCCCTCCGTGATACCCAATTGGAGTACGACGCGGGAAAGGCATGCCTTGTGATGCTCTCGTATCAATTTCGGTGGGATAGGTATCGAGCAGATTATTGGCACCTAAGATGAGGCGCAGCTGATCCGTAGCAGGATAAACAATCTCCGCATCTACCAAAGCTGTCGCGCTGACCACTTCTTGTAAGCCTCTTTCATCTATCGTACCGCCGTAATAATTGGCACGAACCGAACCGCTGATGACACCAAAATCGTGTGTTACCGATATATTTGCACGAACTTTAGGCAGGTTATTTTCCAAATTAAAAATCGTACTTTCAGATACCGGATCTACACCGTTGACTTGCTTCTGACCGAGTACTTCAGTTGCATTATAATTGAAGGCAACACTCACATCGGTGTCTTTTCCGCGCCAAGAGGCTACCGCATCCAAGCCTTGTGTTTTGGTATTCAGTGAGTTGGTATAAAAAGCTAATTCAGAAAACAGGTCATTCTGAATCGGTAAACTTCTAGATTTGATGAGGCGGTCATCCACTTCTATTTGGTAAACATCCACCGTCAAAGTAAGGTCGTCGGTGATGCGCGAAGCCAAACCGAGGCTGATATTCTGAGAAGTTTCCGGTACAAGTTCTTTTCCACCGAGACTCATCGCAAGTTCACTCGTCGGGCTGACTGTACCCTCCTGTACTTGCTCTCCCGTTACACCGTCGAAGGAAGTCGTAATGGTCACGACATTCGCCTGACCGGGTGTAGGCGCGTGAAAACCAGTAGAATATCCACCTCTCAAAGTCAACCAATCGGCTACGGTATAGCGAGCCGCGACTTTGAAATTATCAGCCGAACCAAAGTCTTTATACTCCTCATGTCTGTATGCAGCCTGCACCAAAAGGGCATCCGTAATATCGTATTCTATATCCGCATAAGCACCCCAACTATTTCCTTCAAACGCACCTGCGTCGCGCTTGCTCGTACCTGCGAGTCCGTTTGCGCCGATAGCGGGTGCGTTGTAATATACGTCCGCCGTATCATTTGCTGTTGCTATCGGGTCAATCAAATTTCCGACACCTGCCCAGGGTCCGGCGGCATAAGATTGAAAGTCGCCTTCGTACATCGTATAGACTTCGGCTCTGCGTTGTGCGCCGACGGCTATGTTGACTTTTTCCATAAATTCTTTGGATAAATCCACATTCAAATTGCGTTCAAATTGCTGCAAATCACCCGGCTCAAAGTTTTGTTGAGAAAGCGGTCCCCACGAAGGATTGAGGGTTCCGTTTAATATATAGTTGATTCTGTTGTAACCAAATGAAGCACTTACATCGTAGTTGACACCTGCGCCCAAGTCACCTTTAATTCCTGTTACGGAGCTAAAATCTTTCTGAAAACCCTCTAAACGCGGCGTGAACCCAAGCGGATACGTATCACCCCAACTAAAGTTGCCTTCCGACGGATTGTTCGGATTAATCGGCACAGGTGTCAAAACGCCCCCACGATTGGGCGAACGGAAAAAGAAGCTATAATTTCCATAAGTATCGGAAAAATTACCAAAGGAATAAAAATCGACATTAGGTGCTACTTCAATACCTGCGTTCCAAATCGAACGGAAACCGCTGCTTTCGGGGCGTCCCCAGTTCATCACAGGGTCAGGTGCGCCTTCCAAGTTGATGGCAGCCGCATGTTGGTTGCCGCGCTTCAATTCTTCATTGAATGTATATTCACCGCTGATATTAAAAAAGCCCTTTTTGGTGAGTGGCATACCGAAGTTCATGGCTACTTTGTAGTCCGTTTCGGCACCATAATTTCTGCCGTACCACTGCCCGACTTGTACTTGCGCCTCTGCGCCCCTATTCGAATCTTTCAAAATAAAATTGAATACACCCGCAATCGCATCCGAACCGTATTGAGCCGCAGCACCGTCGCGTAGTACCTCCAAATTTTTAATCGCAATACTCGGAATATGCCCGATGTCAACGGCATGTGCGCCTGCATTCATGGCAGCCCCAAAGTGAGCAATCAGTGAAGAACGGTGTCTTCTTTTCGAGTTGACGAGTATCAAGGTCTGGTCAGGTGGCAAACCTCTCAAAGAAGTCGGGCGCACAAAAGCTGCACCGTCGCCGGTCAGTGGCGTAGCGGTGTAGGAAGGCACAACGTTCTTGAGGTTTTCGGTCAAATCACCGTTGCCTTGCTTCTCGATGACTGCCCCTACAAAATTGTCAATCGGCGCAGCAGAAGAAATTGCAGTACGTGGTCGTGCGCGTGTACCCGTCACCACGACATCGCCCAAAAGGACACCCGCCGCGAGGGAAAAATCCAATGAATTTGCTCCACTCGCTACCCGAATGGTTTTTTGTATCGCCTCATAACCCGCATAACTCGCCTCTAAAGTATAGTCTCCCGGCTCAAGGTTGATACTGAAATTTCCGTCGAGGTCGGTGACAGTTCCCTTGCCTTCTCCCACGATTTCAACGGTAGCACCAATGAGTGGACCGTCTTGGTCAGAGATATTTCCTGTTAGCGTTCCTGATTGTGCGCTTAATGTATAGGCACACAGTAGAAACAAAACAGCATGGAGTAATTTTAATTGTAAAGTTGATTTTTTCATAATGTGAATTTAACAGAGTCGGCGGTTGGTCAGTTCGCAGCCTGCCGCTTGAACATGAAATTACCTTGCGTCAGAACTGCGAACTTTGTACGGATAAACTGCCGATAAATTATAATTTAGTAGTTTGAAAAACAGCTTAAAGATAGGCAAATGATTGAAATTCTTATTGCGTGATAAGATTTTTTTATTAGTTTTGAATGTAAAATGAGATAGCGAACATGTTTTGTTTTTAGTAATTTTATTTCAAAATAAAATAAAAATGTCGAATTTTATTTTTCGATAAAACCGTAGCGTAATGCCTCCGGCTTGCGTTCACGTACTACATGCACAAGCGAGGCGCATCTGTTGTAGGGCGCAAGCCGGAGGCATACACTACGGCAAGGAAAAGAAAGTAAAAATGAAGCAAAAAAGAATTGGAATTATCGGTGGTATGGGACCGCTTGGCGGTATAGATGTCAACAAAAAAATCTATCTGAATACGATGGCGGATGTTGATAAAAACCATCTGAATATCGTGCATTTATCATTGAGTAACGGCATACCGGATAGGACAAGTTTTTTATTGGGAAAATTTGATGAAAATCCGGCAATTAGTGTGGTGGAAAAGATACGTGATTATCCTTTTGATGTGTTGGGCGTGGCGTGTAATACCTTTCATTCACCTAAGATTTTCGATGTATTTGAAGCCGAATTAAAAATGCGAAATCCCGCGCCGCAAATCGTGCATTTACCCAATGAAGTAAAAAAAGAAACGGAAAGGAAATTTGCCAATAAAACCGTAGGCGTACTCTGCACAATGGGTACTTATGGAACGAAAATTTATCAAAATACATTCAATAATTCTTCCGTCAAACTGAGATTTCCTGATGAAAATGACCGCAAAGCAGTACACGATGCCATTTATAATATCAAACAAACAGGTGATTTAAATATTGCTGACAAACAAGCGATTGAACAAGCCGCAGCGCGTATGTCGGGCGTGAGTGCGGTGCTGTTGGCTTGTACAGAATTACCGTGGGTGGGGGAGGAGCTTGAGTTTGCGATTCCGGTAATTGATGCGAATCGGACATTGGCGCGGGCATTGATACGGGCGGTTGCGGTGGAGCAATTGATGGAGGAGTGATATGTAGATGATTGGAAGAAAATACGAACGAAAAAGTTTGATGTTTTGTTCTTGTTAAAATGTTTTGAACAATTTTAATAAGTCAATCAGGGTGAACTAAAAGTCGTTTTTGTAATATGTTTTAAATTAGAGAATAAACCCCGTCATTCGTCGGGATAAGCACAAGTCGTCGGACATTTTTGAAATCTATTGATACCCCACATCTCTAAGTATCCCGTTTGCTAAACTTTTTGAGTTTCGTACTCCGATAGCTATCGGA
>ENA-ORXR01001027-ORXR01001027.1-marine-metagenome-genome-assembly--contig:-NODE-1027-length-31780-cov-8.912563_pt1 | contig 31780 bp, 24 predicted proteins | sample MGYA00237866_ERZ511479 | MGnify/ENA metagenome assembly ERZ511479
TATTTCTTATTTTCAAGACGCATACAGTCGTAAAATCCACCAAACCCCTTAAAATAAAAGGCTTCCTAAAAATCAATACCTAATTATTGGGACAGTAGTGAGATTTACCAAACAAATATATTTTTTATATAATATTGTTTGGTAATTTATTTAACGCAAAAAATGCTCAGCATGCTTTTTAATTTTACTTTGCTTTTTTGAGTTAAGATCATTGTAAATTACGCTGATTGAATATACTGCCCCCACTTTGAAAAGGCACGGTACTAAGTGATAAAGTAGGTTGGTTTTGGGGCGATGGCACCACAGCTTTTGAGTTTAAAGGTCTTGAATTTATTGAAAAACTGATTGCTTTGATTCCACCCGCGCGAGTAAACCTAACAAGATTTCATGGTGTGTTGGCGCCGAATACCAAAATAGGGTCGTAAATTGTACCACAGCCCAAAAATACGGCAGAGCAGCCAAGTAAAGTTTCGAAAAACAAGCGTCCCACCTTGACACCACCCTTTGTTTCTCCTATCTTTAACTGGAATCGTTTTGTAAGAGAAAGAGATATTTCTTAACAAGCACTTAACCAACAAAGGAGAAAATATGGATTCAAGCATACTAACAGGAAATTGGAATCAACTAAAAGGTATCGCCAAAGAGCAGTGGGGAAAATTAACAGAAGATGAACTCATGAAAGTCGATGGTAACTTTGACAAGTTGGTCGGAAAAATTGAGGAAAAATACGGAAAGACTAAAGATGATGCTATAAAAGAAATAAACGAATTTTTAAAAAAGCATAATAAATAAGTATAGAAGTAGATAAATAAATTATAATTAATCAACACATTAATAATCATAAGTTAGGTATCAACAGATGGCGCCCAATGAGGGCTAAAGGACCTCTTCTCGAGGTAATTAGGTCAACTTATCCTGCGCCGTCTACACTGATATTCAGATATATACTTTGACACCCCCCCCTTTATTTTTCCTATCCTGTCAAACTGTGCTGATTAATAAAATAAAAAGATTGCAATAACCATGTTTTGGGCAGAGCTAATTGGCAACATTTGGAAATCAGTCACGGGAGTATGGCGTGAGCATCAACAAAGTCAAAATGCAGTAGAGGCGCCTACAGGTGACAAAATTGTTGATTGGATTTTGAACGGATTTAAAAAAGATACGGGGATGGATGTATCTCACGATGAATTGCCACTCTCTCGAGTTAAACGAGAAGCTGAGAAAGCTCACTTGGAACTGTTATCAAATGACGAAGTGACAATTAACCTACCATTTTTAGGCGCAGATTCATCAGGTCCAAAGCATTTTAAAAAAACTTTATCCAGGGTCAAATACGAAAAACTATGATATCCAGGTGCCATACTTTTGCGGATGCAGTTTGTCAAAATATGTAGGTCTTCTTCCACTAGACCGATTTTGATTGAAAAGAGAACTCCGTTTTTCACAGTGCTCTTCTTGCATGATCTGAATACCCTTCATCTCCTTCATGACTAAGCCAGAGCAATTCTACAATCTTGGCTTTGACGGGGTTTCAGTACAGATAGGCGTGTGCATCATGCTGGCTCTCTCGGATTATTGTCCAAGGACAAACCCGTGGGACTGATTTGATATTTTTTGATGGTTGTTCCGAAACCATTTGCATAGACCCCGCCATACATACTCTAATGGAAGAGCAAACCATTCTTTATTATTGCCTCTAGCTGAAATAAAAAAAGGAAAGTCGTCACTAGGAATTACATGTCTTCTAGGCACCTATCCACGTGTTCAATTCTCATGCCCATTTCATCGCCCATGACTCTGCGCTTTTCGCAAAAGTAGCCTGGCCCTAGACATTAATAATAAAACTGAGCAAAGTCCATTAGATGGTTTACATTTTAAAATGAGAATAAACAACAACACGAAAAACAATAAAAATACCAACAATAAAAGTGCTGCTGAATGAAATATATCAGTAACTGGTGTTAATATACAAATGTTGCGTGCCATTTAAAAAAATAAAAAACCAATCAATATGAAAAAAATGAAAAGACGTGACTTTATCTCAAATTCTTCATTAGGAATTGCTGGAATTCCGTTAATTAACTATTTTGATATTGCGAATTTCATTTCAAGAAATTCAGAGGAATTCAAACTACATTTTTTCAATTTTAAGGAATTTCAGACAATTAAGGCATTCTCCTCACTCGCACATTCCAAACCAGAAGGGAGGCTCAAAAAACCGTCGAGGATTACATCCTCAACTTTTACAATCAAGATAGATTACATTCTTGCCTTGATTATCTATCACCAGTTCAGTATGAATTACTGAACTGCTAGTCTTTTATACCGTCCACTTTTTGAGGATCAGTCTACTAATTTAATCACCGTCATGGTTTCATCATTTGCTTCTAATAATGAGTTTATGGACATCTCCGATCATGTAACTCGGATAATTGCATGCATAGCTTTAAATAATGGGCTTAAGAGTGATGAATCTGATTTACCAAAAACCAGTTGCTAAAGTCTTAAATTACTAGGTTCTGTTGACAATTCAAAAACCGTCACGAGAAGTTCTAGCATGAGGTCAAGTCAAGGCGGGCTTTGCCAAAAAAGCGAAGGCGTACTTGCGCAGCAGCCGCTCTCGTATTGTTTTGGTGAAGACCAACGTCTCGATCTGGCGTTGTGATAAGACTTTGCAGTAGGTGTTTGAATTGTCAACACGCCCTAAACTCCTACCTCAAGTGTTTCAATCATGCTTGAATGGGCAAAGGGTCAATAATTGGGGCTAGTCTCAAAAAAATGTCTAGGCATTGATAATGCTAACTGGAAGCGCGATAAGAAAAAAGATAGGGTATCAGCCCATGAATGAATCATACGCATTAATTAAACATCTGGTTCACCAAAAAGCCTGCAATATACATTATGAAATATCTCATGAAGACAAAGTGTCTATTGAGCATCAATTGTCCGGTATCATTGCCAATGTTGATTTAATCCCCGTACTATCAACCTATGGTATCCATTCAGACCAAGGTTTTTTGTCAGACCTTGAATACCGTCTCTTGCATTATTTTTTTTCAGAGACGTTTCATAGACATGACCTTGGCACCAAACTTTCAAGGGCAGATCCCCAAAATCAACTCAAAAATATACTTGAACAAACGACACCTAAGGATTTTGTAAGCTTCTTACAGTGGTGCATAAACAAGCACACACCTGCGCACCTTAAGATTTTGGATCAAATTAAAACTGTCTTAAGTATTTTGTCTTCGCGCCTTGCCCATCATGGATCGAATTGGCGCGTTTGGGAACGCCTACAAGAATACCCAGGAAGTCAGAGTATATTTTTGGACATTCAACGGTCGATACAATCTTTTTTGGATCAACCCCATCAAGCACACTACGAAGCGCTAAGTAAAAAATTATCACAGGGGCTTCAGGCATGGGTGTTTTTGCGAGCTCAGTCTGCTAAGAAAGGCATCTCGCTCTCGCTCACGACACGTCTTTCTATTATATTTGATTTGATAGCACGCATCGATCAGCTTGTTGCAATACTATATCACCCACCTTCCAACCGATTATTTCAAACCAAGCTGCATCAACTGTCTCATCAGATTTTAGTCGCTAAATCGGATAAACTTAAGTTTTCTGCTTTATTTCGTAATTTTTTTGGGTTGGTATCTCTTGAAATCACAGACTTTGCCAGTTCCGCCGGAAAAAAGTATGTGAATAACAGCAAAAAAGGTTTTATAATTATGCTTAAAAAAGGGTTAATTGGCGGATTAATGGTCGGGGTATTTTCTTTGCTCAAACCTCTTTTTGGAGAGATGGACCTGGCACCTATGATGGTATTTACCAAAAGTGCTGTGATTTACTCATTTATCTTTCTAGCAATTTATTTTTGTAAAGGCACGCTGGCAACCAAACAGCCTGCCATGACTGCTTCGCATTTAGCAAAAACTATAGATACAATTAATGATTCTAAAAAACCCGTACAAGAACTAGCATCACTTATTCAATCAACCTTTCGCAATCAACTCATTGCCCTATTTGGCAATATTGTTTTGGCCCTACCTCTAGCTGCATTAACCTATGTAACACTTAACCAAATAGGCATAAATTTACTAGATAACAAAACGGCCTCTTATCTTATGACAGGCCTTCACCCCTTTAAAACAGCATCTTTATTCTATGCTGCCTTGACAGGTGTTTGCTTGGCCATCAGTGGTTTTATGGCGGGTGCTGCAAATAATTGGTTGGTTTTTCATCAAATACCAGAACGCTTGCTTCGAAAAAATACCCTCAAAGATCAAGAATCATCACTTAAGCACGTCTCTTTATTTTTAGACAAACACTTTACCGGCATTGTATCTAATGTTTCACTGGCGTTTATGTTAGGTTTCTTGCCTTTTCTGGGGTTTATTTTTCGATTGCCTATTGATATTCGTCATATTACATTTGCGTCTGCAAATGTAGGAACTTCAATTGCTCATAAGGGCTTTAATATAAATGCAGGAGACTTAAGTGTTTATTTATTGGGGGTACTGCTAATAGGTCTAATTAATTTATCGGTAAGCTTCTCGCTAACTTTTTTGGTCGCATTAAAATCTAGACAGATTAACCTGTTGTCCCGCACATATTCCTTTAAGACGCTCGCTCTTCACTTATTCAGGCGCCCATGGCGTTTTTTTCTACCTATGTAATGACTGGTTTCAGGCTTAATTGGCCTAAAATTACTTTGCTTTTATCATTAACTCTGCTCTTAAGAGCGCCCGAAAAAAAAAGGCCGCAAAAACATGCGACTTTTTTTAGATTTTTATATTCTCCGATTTTGAAAGCTCTTATGCCAAAGCTGTCTAATGCAATCTCCCTGATTTTGTAATCAGGGAGATTGCCTTCACAGGAGAATACTATTTAATCAACTGATGGGATATTATCAGAATTGTCATTTACAACGACTATTTGCTTAAATCCATCATAGATATTTTCATCCCATCCTTGGCCATTGGTATAAGCATCAATCGTTATTTCGTACTGGTACATGGCTGGTTCAACATCTATATCTTTGTACTTTTTTGTTTCAAATAATAGCGTTTTGTCTGTTTCCCATAGTGTTGGACCATCAATGATGACTCCTGAGCTATCTGTTTTTTCTGCGCCCACTGCTACATTGTACCGCGTAAGTGTTATGTAAACTTCATCATAGTCATCTAGCTTACCACTCAGAGTTGTGCCTGAAAAAAAGCCAAGTTTTACATCATACTCTTGGGTGAATTTCCCTTCTCTTATGACCCGCCTGGTCATTACCTTGCTGGTAAAACGTGCATTATGAGACTCTGAATTATCTGGTCCCAGGCGATGAAGCGTATCTGCTTGTTGAGACTGGTTTACTGACCCATCTAACGTCGCAACGTCTTGTTCAGAACCACAATTAGAAAATACAAACAAACCAAGCACTATAAAAAGGCTGGGCAGTCCAGTTAAAATTTTGTTAAACATAATGACCTCCTTGATCAATATAAATCAAACTACAAATTAATAAGCCTACTCAGTGCAAGCTCACACCTTAAATACAAGCAACAAATGTGCCAAAGAAGAATATTTTCAAATTATTGAAATTTTTACTTGATACCCAAAGTCACATGCTGAATAACTGCCTAAAGTTTTTAATATCCTGTGACATTGCTCAAATAGTGCCACCATTTTAAATACTGATTATGGTTCAAGAACATACATTTAGAATTCATAAAGCCTTTGCCATGAGCGTTCAGGACCAAACTCTGCCAAAACATGCCATATGCCTGTGTAAGCTTGGGTTAGGGTGCAGTGCTCATCGTATGCGGCTTTGTCTTGGCCTGAAAAAACACCACCGCATCCGATGAGGTATGTTTTGGCCCCTGCTTTATCTAACGCATTTTTCCATTGTTTTACAAACTCAAGATTTGGCTTCAATAAAGGTTTGCCACTCAGGCCCCCTCCAAAGTTGTTTTGAAAGGCTAGGGCGTGCTTTTGGTCTTTGGTTGAAAGTTGCGACATGTCATAATGTTTTTGTGTATTACCAATCACAAGCCCTTGAACCTTATCCTCCATACAGAGTTGAATGACCTTTGGATCTGGACCCGTTGGCGAAAGTTTAAGAACAAGAGGTTTATGAATCTCAAATGTCTGCTTAGGAATATCATTGAAATCTGGAGCTGCGCCCACATTGGGGCAACTGATATTGAGCTCTATAAAATCAATGCTTTGTGATTGATCTGCTTTTTTGATGGCATGCCATAGGTTTTTCTTTTTTTCATCCTCTTTATCTTTTGGATGCCCCATCAAACTTAAACCAATAGGAAAATTTTGTATTTTTTGATCGCATTTAAAATCATCAATGTTTTGAATCACACGATCAACCCCAGGACTGGGCAATCCCAAACGATTGATGGCTGCACCTGAATGTATCAGCGGCACCCAAGGCAAACCTTTATTCCCACCATGTGGATCAGGGAGCGCAGTGCCTACAACGGCATAGCCCGCGCCCATCCTGTAAAGAGCTTGGAGTAACGTGCCGTCTTTATCAAAGCCAGCCGCTGCGCCTAAACGATTGCGAAATGTTAGTCCCCAAAGGTCTAGGGGATCTTGTACGAGCACTGGACCAAAACGATGTTGTTTCAGAAGGTGCACAGCCAAAGGGCGCAATGAGCTATAAAATTTTTGATATACCAAAGGAGGCAAAACCTTTGATAAAAAAGGTCTTAGATAATCATGGTCAAACTTCGCAAGCATGGCGTACTTGGAAAAGTCTTATCATATATTATTCAGGACGCATAAAGGGGTAGTGGTAATCCCTTGCAGCATTGAATGTTTCTTTGATGGTGCGCGCACTGACCCAACGGTACAAATTTAAGGTTGAACCGGCTTTGTCATTGGTTCCTGATCCTCGCGCGCCACCAAAAGGTTGCTGGCCTACAACAGCTCCTGTGGGCTTGTCATTAACATAGAAGTTGCCCGCAGCATGTTTGAGTATTCTTTTAGCCAACTCAATGGGGGCCCGATCAATTGAAAAAATGCTCCCCGTAAGTGCGTAGTTTGAAGTTTGATCCACCACATGCAATGTCTCCTCAAAGGCTGCATCGGGATAAACATAAATGCTGAGTACTGGACCAAAAATTTCTTCCTTCATGGTTAAAAAATGAGGGTCCTTGGCTTTGATCACTGTGGGTTGAATAAAGTAACCTTTAGACTTGTCGTATTCCCCACCCACAATAATTTTCGCGTTAGTGCTTGCTATGACTTGGTCAATATAACCAGCAATTTTATCAAAGGCTTTTTCATCAATCACAGCGTTGATGAAATTCTCAAAGTTTTCAGGGGTCCCCATCTTGAAAGACTTTATATTTTTTATCAGCCCTGACTCTACTTCTGGCCAGAGGCTTTCTGGAATGTACGCGCGTGAACATGCAGAGCATTTTTGCCCTTGGAATTCAAATGCGCCTCGGGTGAGCGCCGTTGTCAGCTGGACAACATCACTTGATGGATGCGCAATAATGAAGTCTTTTCCTCCAGTTTCACCTACAATACGTGGGTAGCTTTTGTAGCCTTCGATATTTTTGCCAATTTCTTTCCACAGCGCTTGAAAGACTTGTGTGCTCCCCGTAAAATGCAAGCCTGCAAAATCAGGGTGCTTGAAAATAACCTCACCTGCCTCAGGTCCATCCACAAAAATGAGATTGATCACGCCCTCAGGCAGGCCTGCCTCTTCAAAAATGCGCATAATGACATTTGCTGAGTAAATTTGTGTTTCGGCCGGTTTCCAAACCACTGTATTCCCTAGCATGGCTGGCGCTGCGCCAAGATTTCCTGCAATAGCTGTAAAATTAAAAGGCGTGAGCGCAAAGACAAACCCCTCAAGTGGGCGGTATTCCACACTGTTCCACACACCATCTGGTGAATAAGGCTGCTGGGCATACATGTCGGTCATAAACCCTACATTGAATCTCAAAAAATCTGCAAATTCACATGCTGCATCAATTTCTGCCTGATAAATGTTTTTAGACTGCCCCAACATGGTGGCTGCGTTGAGCTCAGCACGGTAGGGACCAGCTACCAGGTCCGCTGCTTTTAAGAATATGCTAGCCCGTTCTTGCCAAGGCATGGCTTCCCACGGTGCTTTCGCTTTTAGGGCTGCATCAATGGCCATCTTGACATGCTCTTGGTTACCTTGCGAAAAGTGACCCAAGACATGGGTATGTTCATGCGGCGGGTGCATGGTTACCTTTTTATCCGTAAAAACCTTTTTTCCACCAATGGTCATGGGAATATCAGCTTTTTGAGCTTTAAGTCCTTTGAGTTTGGCCTTAACAATTTCGCGCTCAGGGGAGCCGGGCTCATAATTTAATACGGGTTCATTAATCGGCGCGGGCACCTCAAAAAATGCATGGGTCATAACTGTCTCTCTATGTTAAATACAAAAACAACCCTTTACCTTGATAACTCTAGCTTTTCAATTAATGCATGGTTGATTAAAAAGCTCGTCATATGAACAGTAGATTTTAATATTTTGGGAGGATTCTAAGAAAATATCGTCGAAAACAACGCTTGAAAATATGCCTGGGAAAACAGCACCATTAAAGTCAATAATTTTAATAGCTGAATTTTTAAACATTTCAGAAGCATCTGAAAGCATTGACAGATTAACATTATTAAAATTAGCTTTATTTAAACGGGACGTTCCTGAAAACATTCTATAGGCACTTGACAACTTTGATAGATCTTGATTCTTAACTTTTGAAAAATCTACTTCCGTTACCTTTGTAGTTACAAACATTTGAGATGTATTCGCAACAGACCTTAAATCTGTATTATCAAAGTTAATAAACTCAAGGCGGCTCGCAGACTTAAACAAATGGGATATATCAGTAACACTTTTTAAATCTAAGCCATTAAAATCAACCTCCACAAGTGAGGTAGCAAATTTAAATGCGGAATACATGTTCTCAACCTTAGAAAGGTCTTTGTCCTTAATAACGCTTAGATCAACTAACCTTAGAGCTCTTGCATTCCAAAAAATTCCATACATGTCTGTAACTTCACTTAAATCAGCACCCTTAAAATCCACCTTCGACAACTGACTACATTCAGAGAAGGCGCGCCTTAAACTTTTTAGTCCAACAGTCCCTAATGAAACAACTTCAAGCAGCCAATTTCGTGCAGGATTAAAATCGATGGGCTCTAGACCAAAGTGGAACGCCTCTATTTTTCCTTCAATTGATACAACATAAATGTCTGGCTCTAAAAAAACATGGGTCGCATCAACATCGTCGTAAGATCTAACTTGTGCTTTTGGTGATCCATCCCCCCAATCAATCGTAAAGTCATACTCAAATTGAAATCCGTCTGCATTTTCTTTTGGCAGTGGAAGTTTTATCTTGTCACCTGCATTTTTAATATCCCATTTTGTAACAAATGGAATTTGAGCGATGGGCAGGACACTTTCTTCAGAATCCTTATCACATTCAATGCCTAGACATACCTCACTAGAGATATCATCTTGTAATGGCGTTTCATCAGAACAGTTAAAAAAACCAAGCCCAAAGAAAAAGACACACAAAAGAATAATTGAGTTTTTGATACCATGTCTAAATTTGATTGGATGGGTTGTCATTGGGTATACTTTATAACACACACAAAAAAAATTTCTGTTTTTTGCTTAACAATGCCAATATTTAATTGTGTTTGGTAATTATTATGCGCTCCTAATTTTTGAAGCCATTCATCTGACGTTAGGGCCTCCATTTTGAAACTGCCTGCAATGCCTGATTAGAACGTGTCAATACACCTTCTAATCAGGCATTCGTGATAATACTTACGCATATCTTAAGCCCTAGGTACCTTTAAAAGGAAACTTTTCAAAGTAAAGTTATAACCCGCAAACAAAAAATGATAGAAAAGCATCTTCTATGAATTTCAATAAAAACAAAAGCTTCTTTGCGCTTTTCTTGCTTTCTGTGTCTTTGATGACACTTCTCTTTTTTTTTAAAGCAAAGACGAGAACAGCAGCGTCAAACAAGAATGCATATAACTACAACTTAAAAAAAATCACTTTTAGAAACACGCCCTATGACTTAGATAAAATTGAGATCAAACTAAACAATCGATTTCTAAAAGAATTCTATAATCCTTCTCCTAGATCTCTGGGTCCAGAACGTTATTCTGAACTCATGAAACATGAGCATAAACTTTCATTCCCCGCATTCAAAGATCCAAAAACCCATATTTACGCTCTTATTTATTTTAGGGAAGAACCGGACTCTCCTAAAAAAATTAAACCCAAAGATCTTATATAATTGATTTCAGTTTTGAACGACCAAAAAAGCTACGATTGGGGACAGCTTGGAACACCTACACTTCCAGCTGTAATAATATTTTTAGATTCAAAAATTTAATTATTGGACTAAGCCGCATAGATTTTCAAGGACAACTTCATACCACACCAGCACTATCATTAATCAAAGGAGGCCTGCTGTTTAACAGAGGACGGGAAAATTTTTTTGAAATCATTGAGAAATATTTTTAAGTGCACGCAATAGTAACCAATGTCAATGTACTAAAGGCAGACCATCCCCTGTGATTCCGTGAGACTCGAATGATCTGGGGCCATATGACGTAACCCGAATTAAGTTTGGGTTACGTCATATGGCCCCAGAATTATATCAAATGACTCCCCGTTCAATATCGCCGTATCCTGCATATATACCTTCTCTTCGTCTGAAGGCGAGGGATCTAAACCCCGGACGGGGACATTAAATGCGACTATGAAAAAGTGAACTGTAAGATTTGGTTACCTATCAAGGCCGAGCTCTGCATAAGCTTACGTTCTATGTTCGCTTGACCTCATAATATACAGCTTAAGTCCCAAATAAAAACTAAACGTCTATAACAAAGGCATGATCAGGTCTAAAAAACAATCTCCGTTGGAGTTCTTTTTTTGGGTCATAAAAAAAGCCTTCAATTCATCTTTATGCTTTGGTAGCAAAAGATGCCGAAAGTTAAAAACAATATTGGTCAACGATGCACTCATGCGCATTCGCTCGGTTTTTGTCCTAAATTCAAACTCATAGATTGAATTGTCACCTTGCTGAGCAAAAAAAGTCGGAATCAGCGCACGCATATGGCGATCGGTATTTCTCCGATAGACTTGTGTGTTTTCATGTGTGAGCCCGATGTCTTGATATAACAAATCCTTCTGGCTTAGCATCAATGGCGTTTTCACACCAAAGCCCCGACCAGGCAAATCTTTGTTCTCCAGATAATTTGTTTCATCGATTTGATCTGCCATCTTCTTAAATTCACCGATGACAGGGCCTAGGTTGGTATATTTTCCGTGCCATGTTCCTGATACCTTAAAGCTTTGTGAAAAAAGCCCAACAACCTGACCGTCTTGATTAAATACTGGAGCGCCACTGTCCCCACTCCAAGGGGTAGTCATGCCTTGGATCTTTTGTCTTTGATCAGCTTCAAGCGTAACAATAATATCAAGTCCTGGATAGAATGTATTTTTAGCTTTCACCTCACTAGACATCAAGCTTGGTCGCTTTTTGTATTCAGTATGATGCGTGAGGAAAAAGTGAGGCATAAACCATAAGGCCTCTTTAACATTGACATTGAATTCATGAGGTGAACCTGACTCAAGAGGTTTTATATTTACACATACCCTCTCATCTAGAACACCACCCGCAACACCTAATATTGCAATATCATCGTTTTGGCTGGCAAAAACAATATCTGCTTGCGCAGGTAAATCATAGTCTTCTTTTAAACGAGATTGACTGATACGAATTGGACCTTTTGTATCAATAACCCCATGCAAGGTTGTCAAAATAAGTGCTGTTGGTTGTGTCAAAAACATTAAGTCAAACTCTTCAGGACAAACAATCACCCCCGCACTTTTTTTTATAGATTGCCCATGGCCAGCTTCCACCATGACAGTTGCATCATGTAATTGCTTGAGTCTCGCAATAGGAACCCCGCTTGAGAGGGCATAGTGGTAAAAAAAACCTTCGCTAAGCCTGGTGGATTCGGCGGGCATCACAGCAACTTGTGCATATGCGCCACCTGAAAACAGTATGAAAAGGACGAGTGACACATATTTTTGAATGTTATCTGTAAGCTTTCTTACCATTAGGGCCTGCTGATAATACACATATCGAATCTTAGATCATTTTAGTGCACAAAGGACACGCCATTGCTCACGAGTCTCCATGACTCGCGGACAAGGTTCCGGCGATACTTAAATAATTTAATTTAATTTTTGGCACAGGATCAAAACATTATTGATACTGGACATGTCACTCCAAAGTTGATTGTCATTAATTCGGCATGTGGTTTTTGAAGGCAGGTTTAGGACCTCCATGTCAATCCCACTGTCACGATAGGCAAATTGCTCTTCGTTAATGGACACCACAAAATATCCAGCTCCCAGTGTCTCGGCCTGCTCTCCAATGGCAAGGCTGATTTTTGCTGAGGGCTCCAATCCCTGAATAACTCCAGAGAGTGTATACCCTACTTTTGGATTGTTCATGGTATTGACAGGCGTGTCACGTTTGATCAAAACCTCTTGAGATGTTTTTGTTTCTAAACTGCTCTGCGTCCCGCCACAAGCAATCATGCTTAAGGCAAAGAAAGAATGTGCTATTAATTTTATTTTTTGATGACTAATATTCATAGGCTGGTGCACTATCAGGCTTGACCTTGTAAAACAATACTTTTATATCTAAAAAATATAAATATGACAGTGCTGATCGTTGTATTTTGACGCGCATATTGAGCAAGCGAGTGCAGCGGAGCCCTTCAACAAGCCGCAATCACTGCCTGGATCAATAAACCGAAGGCAGGCCGTTGCCTGTGATACCTTGGGACTCGAAGGCTTTTTTGAGCTTGGTTTTTAAGCGCTTTTCTAGTTGGCGAACACGTTCACGAGTCACACCAAACTCTTTGCCTACAGCTTCTAAAGTCATCGGATCTTGGGCCAGTAAGCGGTGCTCAAGCATGTAACGCTCACGCGGGGCAAGGTCATCATAGAGGTCTTGCAAGACGGTCTGAACTTTTTGATCAACATCTGCGCGAATAACACGCGTTTCGGCGCTGGAGGTTTCGTCCTTGAGTGTGTCACCAAAGGTGAAGCTGTCGTCGACTTTGGATAAGTTTTTTTCCGTGCTCACATCACGCTTGCCTAAGAGTGCCAGCGTTTCTTTCACGTCTTTTTCAGAGACCTCAAGTTCCACAGCCAGCTGTTTGGTGGTCACCGGGAGGTTTGCTCCTTGCATCGTCGAAATGCGTTTTTGCGCTTTTTGAAGACCATTGAGTACACGGCGTTGGGCACGCGTGGTACCTGAACGCACAATGCTAAGTGAGCGCAAGACAAAGGCCTGAATATAAGCCCGGATCCACCACACGGCATAGGTGATCAGACGGTAGCCTTTGTTAGGATCAAACTTTTCTACTGCGTGCATCAGCCCCATGTTTCCCTCTTGAATCAAGTCTGACATTTTCACGCCATATTTAGAATACTCACGCGCAATTTTCACAACAAAACGTAAATTGGACACCACCAATTTTTGAGCGGCATCAGGGTCTTTGCCATCAAACCACTCAAACCCGAGGCGCTTTTCTTCCTCAGGAGAAAGCAGCGGAATTTGACCAATCTGACGAAAATACAAGTCTACGCTGTCTTGTTTAAGAGCAGGATAGTTATATTTTTTTTCTTTATTTTTTTGACTCATAAACGACGCAGTCATCGGTACTGCAGCATGCAAACATCAAAATTAAGCACAAGCGTGACCATGTCTATATGCTCCTTGTCATGCAGGACAACGTTTTTAAAGTTTGCAAACATCTATTCCAAGCTAAACACAACAAAGAGCCTGCCCCCGCCCTCCTGAACGACCTTAATCATGACAGGGAATTTTTCTTTCATACCTTTGATCACGCGCTCATAGTCTTTGAGGTTAGCAACGCGCTGCTGATTGAGCTCAAAAAGCACATCACCTTCCTTAAGCCCACGGCCCACAGCTGGAGATTGAGATGAGACTGAACGAATCACAACACCTTCAAAGCCTTCATCCAGGCGCGCACGCTTTCGGTCCTGGTCTGTGATGGCACCCACCACAATGCCAAGCTTGTTGTTTTCCACATCTGATTGACTGGCGTCTGGTTTTTGTTTTTCAGAATCTTGTAACTTGCCAATAGAGACTTTCAAGCGCTTGCGTTGTCGGTTACGCATAACCAGCACATTGGCATCTTCTCCCACGGCTATGTTTGCAATAATTTTGGGCAGATCACCTGAGTCTTTGATTTCACGACCTTCAACCTTTAAGATCACGTCCCCAGCTTCAATACCTGCCTTATCGGCGGGACTGTCTTTTTCCACCCGAACAACCAAAGCGCCCTTGGCTTTGCTCAAGCCCAAAGACTCTGCAACTTTTTCTTCAATCGGCTGAATGTACACGCCAAGCCAGCCACGTGTGACCTCGCCATCTTTTTCCAACTGTGGAATGATGTTTTTGGCCAGATTAATCGGAATGGCAAACCCAATGCCTTGAGCTGATGCATGGATGGCTGTGTTGATGCCAACAACTTCCGCATTTAAATTTAAAAGCGGCCCCCCAGAATTCCCTCTATTAATAGATGCATCAGTTTGAATGAAGTTATCATACGGACCAAAGCCGATATTACGTTCCTTGGCACTCACGATACCTTGGGTGACCGTGTGAGAAAGCCCAAATGGATTCCCGATCGCCACAACAATTTCTCCAACCTGCAATGTTTCAGAATCTCCTAAAGCCAAGGGATAAAGTTTTTCTTTGGGTTCGATTTTGATCAATGCCACATCTGTCTTGGGGTCGGTACCAATAACTTTTGCTTTGTAATCGGTGTCCTTACCGATGGTCACCGTAATCTCGTCGGCTTGATCAATGACGTGGTTGTTGGTCACGATCAAACCGTCTTCGGATATGATAAAGCCTGAGCCTAAGCTCTGTTGTTTGAATTCTTTCTGCGGCTCAGATCCATTACCACGGCCGCCACCGGGGCCACCAAAGAAATGTTTAAACAAATCATCCCCAAAAAAATCTTCAAAAGGTGAACCCTGACCTTGAGGCCCCATATTAAAAGGGCTTTGTCGACGCTGCATGATTTTGGTAGTGCCGATATTAACCGTCCCAAGATCAGCCCGTTTTGATATTTCAATAAATGTATTAGCAGCAATGCCCTGTCCACTCCAGGGGACCAGAGGGGGCTGCGCGTCTGAGCCTTCGGTAAAGCTTTGGGGCTCTTCCTGGCTTTTTTTGTTTTTTTTGCCTATCCCAAAGAAACCTCTGCTTTTGTTATCGCCATCGTTCTCTTTGACACTTTCACCCTCAGGTATAGTAGCCTGGTTTTCTTTTTCAGTCTCATCGGGTGCCTCTAAGCCGTCTTTACTTCTAAAGAGCAATCCTTGTTTTTGAGTGGCTATGTCATCGTCCGTGCTATTGGCATTGTCTTCTTTTTCAGAGACTGAAAAAAGTCGTTTTTGCTTTTTAGGATTCTCAGACGTTGTGCCGGTTTTATTGGTTTGATTCCAGCTGGATGGAAGTTGGTCTTCGACCCAACCACACGCAAACAAAAGAAGTGACAGAGATATAACCGATCCATATAAGTGTATTTTTTTCATCATGGCTGTCTCTATATCAAATCTTGAAATATTCGACAAAGGGTAACCGCATCGATACCATTTTAAATTCTATGAACGCTGCCTTAGAAAAAATCAAAGCCCATGCCAAAACACTAGATTTTTGTGCTATGGGGGTCACCCAAACGCTTGAGCCTCCTCATTATAAAGATTATTTAAATTGGATTGACCAAGGTTACCACCAAAACATGTGGTACCTCGCCGAGGCATCACGTAAGGCAAAGCGCGCCAGCGCAGCTCACCTCCTTCCCAACGTGCAGTCTATTCTGGTTGGGGCCCTCTCGTACCATTCACATACGCGCCACCGGCAAGATGCAATCAAGTTTGCACGCTACGGTTGGGGGGCAGATTACCACAGCTTTGTTAAAGACCGCTTTACACAATTATGCCAGTACATGACTGAGGACCTGGGCCTAAGCTTTGATGCTAAGATCACTGTTGATACCGCACCTGTATTGGAGCGCGATTTTGCATTACTCGCTGGAGTGGGTTGGATGGGCAAAAACACGATGATCATGAACCAAAAAAATGGCTCATATATCTATCTCGGAGCCATGCTCACCAGCCTGGACCTACCCTCGGACGCCCCCGTAACTGCCCACTGTGGCAGCTGCACAGCCTGCATTGATACTTGCCCCACACAAGCCATTGAAGAACCTTTCAAGCTTAATCCATCAAAATGCATCTCGTACCACACCATTGAAAACAAAACGGCAGACATTCCTGAAAGCATCAAAGCTCATCTCCACGGATGGGTTGCAGGTTGTGATATTTGTCAAGACGTCTGTCCCTGGAACCGCAAGGCTGCCCCAGGCGAAGCTCGAGAAACCCATCAACTTGACCACGCCTCACTTAATGCCCATGACATTCTCAATATGGACGAAGCGTCCTACAAGAACGTTTTTGCCAAAACTGCTTTTGCTCGCATTCCCCTGGCCAAGCTTAAACAGAACGTCAAAGCCGCGCTGGACTTGCCCTGAGGACCGAGCACAGCTTACAAAAAAATCATTTGTTTTTCTTTTTTTCTTTTTTCTGATAACCATGGCGCATAATACAAAGCTGACTTGAGGTCAACACAAGGTTATTGCCACTTCTTAAACTATAAACATATTAAAATACCATGAGCACAAATACAGAGAAAACAGATTCCCATATCCCCATTCGCGAAGTTGACGAGGTCATCATTCGTTTTGCCGGTGACTCTGGTGATGGCATGCAGTTGACCGGCGGTCAATTTACCATGACATCAGCCATTGGTGGCAATGATGTCTCAACCTTTCCCGATTTTCCCGCTGAGATTCGTGCACCTGCAGGGTCTTTGCCTGGCGTGAGTGGTTTCCAGATTCGATTTTCAAACTTTGACATTCGTACAGCTGGCGACACGCCAGATGTATTGGTGGCCATGAACCCAGCAGCCCTGAAAGTTCACATCGACGAGCTTCAAAAGGGCGGCATTGTCTTGGTCAACGAGGATGCGTTTACAAAACCTAACCTTATTAAAGCCAAATACGTAAACAATCCGCTTGAGGATGGTTCCTTGGATGGGTTTCAATTGGTCAAGGTCGGCATCACAAAAATGAACCGGGAAGCTTTGAAGCACTTGGATAGTTTAAACACCAAGGAAATTGATCGCTGCAAGAACTTTTTTGCGCTGGGCATCATGTATTGGCTGTATGGCAAACCTTTGGATGTCACTGAGAAGTGGATCGAAACAAAATTCAAAAAACGCCCTCAAATCGTAGCTGCGAACAAGAAAGCCCTTCAGACTGGATATTTTTTTGGTGAAACATGTGAAATGTTTCCCAATACCTATCAGGTACACAAAGCCACATTACCTGCGGGTCAATACCGCCAGATCACAGGCAACAAGGCCCTTTCCCTTGGCCTGGTAGCGGCTGGTCAGCTGTCTGAAACACCTCTGTTTTATGGATCGTACCCCATCACTCCAGCCAGTGATATTTTGCATGAGCTTTCTAACTACAAGCACTTTGGTGTCACAACTTTTCAGGCTGAAGACGAAATCGCGGCTGTGTGCAGCGCTATTGGTGCTTCTTTTGCGGGACATATCGGCATCACTGGTACCAGTGGCCCTGGCATTGCGCTTAAAGGTGAAGCCCTAGGGTTGGCCGTGATGACTGAGCTTCCTCTGGTTGTCATAAATGTTCAACGTGCAGGCCCATCTACAGGCATGCCTACCAAGACAGAGCAATCTGATCTTTTCCAAGCTGTGTTTGGACGTCATGGGGAAAGTCCTATGGTGATCTTGGCCCCTATCTCACCAGGAGACTGTTTTGATATTGGGATTGAAGCTGTGCGTATTGCAACCCAATACATGGTGCCGGTCATGATACTTTCAGACAATACGTTGGCAAACGGCGCGGAGCCATGGATGGTCCCAGACATTTCAAACTACCCAATATTTAAGGTCTCCTATGCCGAGGCAAGCGACCAACCCTTTGAGGGTTACAAGCGAAACCAAGAGACGCTTGCGCGCCCTTGGGCCATACCCGGAACTAAAGGGCTCGAGCATCGTATTGGGGGTTTAGAAAAACAGGACCTGACTGGGAACGTCAGCTACAAGCCTGAAAACCACCAACGTATGACAAACTTTAGAGCTGAGAAAGTGCAGCGCGTCGCACAGGGCTTTCCGGAAACCGCCATTTATGGACCTAAATCTGGCGATGTTTTGGTACTTGGATGGGGCTCTACATTCGGCCCGATCATGAGTGCATGTGAACAACTTCGTGCGGAAGGCAAATCAGTTGCAAATGTTCAACTTCGATACATCAACCCCCTTCCCAATGATCTGGGATCAATTTTAAAACAGTACAAAAAGGTTTTGATTCCTGAGCTTAATATGGGGCAGTTGTCGATGATCATCCGATCTAAATTTTTGATAGATGCGCAATGTTTCAATAAAGTTCAAGGTAAACCTATTAAAATAATTGAGCTTAAACACGCCATTGGAGAGTTATTATGAATGCCCAAGTTGCCGAAAACCTTGAGACCAAGCTAACTAAAAAAGACTTTACGTCTGATCAGGAAGTGCGTTGGTGCCCTGGGTGTGGTGACTATGCCATCCTCAACGCAGTTCAAAAACTGGCTCCTACCCTTGGTATCCCCAAAGAAAAATTTGTATTTGTGTCCGGCATTGGCTGCTCATCGCGCTTTCCATACTATATGAATACATTTGGCTTTCATACCATCCATGGCAGAGCACCCGCTTTTGCTACTGGGGTCAAAATTGCAAATCCAGACTTATCAGTATGGGTCATCACTGGAGATGGGGACTCCCTTTCCATCGGCGGCAATCATTTCATTCATTCATTGCGCCGCAATATCAATATTAATATTCTCCTTTTTAACAATCGTATATATGGTTTGACAAAGGGACAGTACTCCCCAACTTCAGAGCAAGGCAAAAAAACCAAATCATCACCCTTTGGATCATTGGATTATCCGATCAGTGCAACCTCTTTGGCGCTGGCTGCGGACGCTTCTTTTATCGCCCGATCTTATGATATCAATGCTGCGCACCTCCAGGAGACCATGCGCCAGGCCAATGCCCACGTAGGGGTCTCTCTGATTGAGATTTACCAAAACTGTAATATTTTTAATGACAAAACCCACGAATCTATCATCGGCAAACCCCAGCGCATTGACCACACCATTGAGTTGGAAGCGGGGAAACCCATGCTCTTTGGCGCGGAAAAAAACAAAGGCATCATGATAGATCAGGGCAAGCCCAAAGTTGTAACCCTGGGCGAAAATGGCGTGACTCTGTCAGATATTGTGGTCCATGATCCTGAGAATGACTTTCAGAGCTTTATGCTCACCCAAATGGAATACCCTGATTTTCCTGTCCCTATGGGCATTTTTCGTAAGGTTGAAAAAACCTCATTTGAAAAACTAGTCCACAACCAAAACCAAGCTGTCCGAGAACTCAAAGGCCCCGCCAACCTTGCCTCCCTCATCAAAGGCGCCGACACCTGGCAAATCACTGATTGATACCTTAAATCATCACCTATAACTAAAATACTGCGACATTTTTTTCAAAACCTAATGTCGCACGCTGAAAACCGGCCCTTTGAACATTATTTAACTTACTAAAATCAAGCACTATATAGCTGTTGAGCTTTAAGTACTTTTGGCATGCTTCATGCATTGATAGCTTGTATGATATTCAAATTTCTACTTCACAAAAACTTGCATTTAGTTCTAATTCTTCTCACAGCATTTGCTTTGAGTTTTTGCGGTAAATCACCGGGGACGCATGGGACATCATTACAAAACACAACTCTTGACATTGTAAACCGTGACAAAGCAAATGATAGTTCCGACGATGCTGAAAAAGAGTCCCTTGTGCTACCAACCCAAATTTTAATTAACAATCTTGAGGTCAGCAAAGGTAATATGATCGATTTTGATATCAACTACAAACCAGACGGTGCTGTTAGACCGTCACACTATACTATTTTCAGATGGCACACTACAAGCGAACAACAAAGCGCTTATGAAGCCTTTGCTGAATACCCAGATTCATATTTTCAAAATTCCAATTTGGAAAACGGAGAGTATCAATATCAAGTCCGAGCCCACTTTGCCAGCACTGATGAGACGCGCGAAAGTCCGAGGTCAGAAATCGCGCAGATCAACATTGAAAATAATGTTGAACAAGTACCAAATTCAAATCCCATAATTAATAACCTTAAAATCCTAGACGATGAGAAAACAATTCAGTTCGACATTGGACTTGAAAAAACTTCACCCAACTTTACTTCTTTCACTGTTTATAGATATATAGATGATGCATCTGGACAGCCCACTATTCGCCAACAAACTTTTCCAGACCTTAGCTCAGGAAGCTTTAAAGATGATAATAACAGTAAGGGGTTAGCTGCTGGAACGTATCGCTATCAAGTTAAAGCTATTTTTGATCAAGGCGATAGTACCTATGGATGGTCAGAATCAAAAACGATTGCTCCAAAAGAAATTCCCTTCGAAGCACCAACTCACGAGGTCAGCTTAGAATGGATCGATTCTGACAGTTACACTGTAAGGGTTAAAAGCATTTTCAGCGACACAACATATCTTGATAAAGCCATGTTGTCGGTAAAAAACAATTACATCCCTTCAAGTCCTGTCAATGATATATCTCAAGAGATTACCAAGCCTGACTTAGAAAACAGCACATGGCTGTCTAAGCCAATAACACTGCCAACATCAGGCTCGTATGCATTTACCATTGAAGCGCACTATACAAATAAAGGCGCCTCACTCAAAAACTCTACTGTCAAGAAACAAACTTTTCCAATTCATTTCAACAAAGACCTGGAAAGTCCAAAGCTCTCTTACGCCTTAAATAACAATAGCAACCCTGGCGATGTGCATTTGTATATTAAATGGGACACCAAGCCAACTAACTTAAAAATGATACGAATAGAAAAAAAGGCTTCTGGGACGCAGTTTGCGTTTGTTAAAAACATCGCTGTCACCTCTAACCATAGTTCCATGTTTTTCCATGAAGAGAGTGGCCTAGAAGAACTAGACTATACCTACAAAGTCTCCGGCGTATATGACATCGCAGGAACTCCTACATACGGTCCGCCTGCTGAAGCTTTAGTTAAGGTTAAACCATAGAAGGCAGATGATGAAGAGTATGAATCTATTTAGCATCTTCAGCCCGGCTGTTTTTTCTTGTGTAATTCTAGCTATTACGAATATAAATGCGCAGCAGCATTCATGCAGCATTGCTGACCACGAGCCTGAACATATAGAAGAAACATCTTGGGACTTTAGCCGGTTAAGGGACGATAAATCTGCTAAGCTTACTTTACAAGAGTTTAACCAATACTCAGACGCCCTGCCTGGTGCATCGGCTTTTGAGCAAGCAGCCATGAGAGCTGAAAGGAATTTAAAACTAATACCCATAGTCCTTCATATTGCAAAGTCTTGTACACCAAAAAACTTCGATAGCGTTTCAGAATACATAAGCCTCTCTTACTTAAATAGTGATTATGATTATGTTACTGATAGACAAGAGTTTGAAAAAACAGTCTTAAGGGTAAATTCAGACTTCAGAAGGGTATACGACTACCATGCTCAACGAGGTCTTTTCAAAAAAAAGAATCCATTTAATTTCTTTATTAAAGATGTCAAGCATATGACACTGAACGATCCGTCGTTATGCAGACCATATATGCCCATTATTGACACGGCCAAGCTTTACCAAGAACTCATTAGGAAAAAGTTTGTGGAGAATGCACTTAATATTTATATTATTGATGGTTTTGGTACCGCTTTTGGATTTTCCCCCCCACCTTGGTACAAACCTTTAAAAAGCGGCATTGTTCTTTCAATGAAAGCAGCGCAGGACCCAGAACATGTCATACACGAAATTGGCCACTATTTTGGGTTGCATCATCCATTTTACAAAGGGCCGCTTCCAGTAAACAGCGGCCATGGACTTATAGGAACTATCACTGATCCCAGTTGCCATACTAGAGGGGACGGAATATGCGACACGCCTGAAGATACCAAGCCCAAAAAAGGGGAATCAAAAGTATTATATTACTACGATACAGATCAAGAAGAGTGCTTTATAGATTATAAAGACGAAGTCTCTTCTTACTATCCAGAGAGCAAAACAAGTCTAGTTTCTCGTTTTATTAACTATATGTCGTATTATACCTTCGATACTGATGAGAACGACCCTGATCCGGGGCTTGCTCTATCAGAGTGCCGACAACTCTTTTCCCGAGGGCAACTAGAGCTTATGGAAAACGTTTTGAGACACAGAGCTTCTGTGGGACACAACAAAGTTATTACTAATATTATAGACAAAGTATACCCTAATCCGATCAAGGCCGGACAGAGAGACGTATCCATTGAACTCCTCCTCACAGCTCCTCACAAGGGCGTCAGCAACATGCTTCGGTTTAGGTTAACCAATCTTAAAGGACAACAACAATCATTAATACACCAATCAGTAAGAATAGACGGGGACATCAGAAATATAATTAAAAATGAAGGATCCCTTTCGGCTGCATTTCAATTTAATCTGCCGCCAAAGCTTTTGCCTGGATACTATTTGATTCAAGCTGACTGCGCGAAAAGTGGTCCTATTTCCGCAACTAAGATCCTTGTCAATAAATAGCTCAGAAAAGGTCAACTCCTTTTGATTGTATAGATACTGTTTTTTAAATACCGTTGAAGTTTGATGTATTTTAAGATAATTCACTATCATGATTACTGGAAAATTAACTTTTGTGGGTTTGTTGTTTCTTATTTTATCTTTAGCTTCTTGTGGCAACGAGGGTGGCCAGAGCGGAGGAGAATTTTCTCCTTTTTTGTCTTTTGATGAAGCAGATAATCGTCAACAAGAGAATATAGCTGAACCAGGTCAAGCCATCTCAAAACCCATTATTGTCAATTTAAAATCTGATGATCGTTCAGTGACATTCGACATCACTCAGGATGGTAAATCTCAAATGCCTGTTCAATATTCTATTTTTAGATGGCACGGTAATGCTAAAGCCTCTGATATGTCAGAGAACTATTTTGTTTATGAAAATATCCAAAACACCCATTTTATAGATGATACAGTTACAGAAGGTGTCTACATATATCAGGTAAGAGCTCACTTTGGTGACTCAGGTTCTAGTCTTTATGCTGACAGTTCCAAAAGTGCGCAAGTTGCTATTTCTCCTATTCCTGAAAGTGAAAACGATACAGTTTTCGAAACGCCCGCGCATACCACTGAGCTTGGGTGGAACAATGACAGTTATTCCGTAAACTTAAAAACTGAGTTCTCTGATCTCACATACTTTGAAAGTGCAACGCTTACAGTTAAAAATCGATATATTCAGGCCAGCACTGTAAATGATATTAAGGTTTCCATAACCAAAGAGCATCTCCATACATCCAATACAACAGTGTGGGAAACAGACGCAGTGACTATACCAAACTCCGGCTATTATGACTTTACAGTTACGGCCACTTATAATTATAAAGGCACTGTCTATAAACAAAAGGTCACTACTGGGAAAGGCTTTCCGATTCGCTACGACCAAACCCTAGCTAAACCTATCGTGATGTCAACCATTCAACCCAACACAGATCCTGGTACAGCAAGACTTAGCATCCGACGAGGCGATCAATATAATACTAATTTTAGATACTTTAGAGTTGAGCGAAAACTAGCGCATCAGGGCAATAGTGAGTATGTTTTTAGAAAAAACACCCAAATCATTCCTATTTTGGTTCCTTCATACTTATTCGAAGAAAGTGGCCTTGTAGAAGAAGAGTATTATTACCGGGCATACCCTGTTTATGACATTGATGGCTTGCTTCATTACGGTCCTTCACAAGACATTTTAGTTACCCTAAACAAATAATCGCAAGAAAAGAATGAGCCTTAACTTATTAAGGCCTGTTGGCAATTCAAAGCCATAAGTGCTGCTCGTCACCAGGCTGGCCTTGCTAAAAAAAGGCTAGAGACGCACTTGCCAAGCAGCGCTTACAAATGTAAGCGGCTAAACTGCGGCGTTGACTAGGTGCCAGGCTACTTTTACGGATGCATTTTTAAAATATGTAGGTCTTCTTTCACTAGACCGATTTTAACTAAAAAGAGACCTCCGTTTTTCGCAGTACTCTTCTTCCATCTTCTTTTTGATTAAGCCAGTCCAATTGTTCTTTTCTGCTCCTCGGACTATGTTCATCAAAGCTGTGTGAATCTCCAACTATACTGCCCCACTTTCAAATAGCATATAGCTAAGTGATAAAATAGAGTGATTTTGGGGCCATTAAGCACGAAATCAGACAATGAAAAAATAGAGGCATTACAAACGAGTATCAAATCAGCCAAGCTCAATATTACAAACGGCGGAATTAGTTTTAAGAATAGGATCTTTTTTGGAGTAACTATTTAAAACTGTTAACACGTCCTAGCTAGTCCAGCATGTGTTTTCAGGGAGTGTGCTTCCACATGGCGCGGTTGAGGTTTCATTGTCTGCTCTGCTGATTTCATTATTTTCTTTGTCTACTGGATCTTTTAAATCAAGAAAAAAATTAAGCCAGTCACTTTCACTCATGATAGGTGCAAAGCCTGGCAAAGGCATAACTTCAGTACGTGGGTTTGATGCATTAAAAAGAAACTGACCAGGCAAAACTGTATCCCCAGGTAAATCAAGACTGTTTTGAGTAAATACTGTCTGCACAGTGCTTTTGTTAAAATTTTGCATATTAGTGTTAATGGATGCAAATATACGACTGACCTCGGCACTGAAGTTAACCTCAAGAGACAGCACATTCTGGTCTGTAATCAAACTATCTGGTGTGTTTAGAAGGCGGTTACCAAACACTAGCCCTGTATGGTCGTCAGAAAAGGTTTGGATCTGTGTACCCGTACTCCAATGTATGCCTGAATCATCACTAAGCTGGTATTGACTTGGTGCTTTTTCATTGATCTTTGAGGCGTCCACCTGAAAACTTCCAGCATAATAGCCTTGTGAGGCATCAGCCATCTCATCTGTATAAATGTAAAGTGGGGGCTGAGACGAATTAGCAATGTCTTTAATTTCATCAGGGGTAATAATTTGGCTGGTAAGCTTTCCTCCGACAATTAGATGGTCCCCAAATGTTTGCAACGATTGGCATTGGTAGTTGTGGTCTGCAATTTTAATAATGTCACCGGACCCAGCTATAGGCGCCAACACAATTTGTCCGTCTCTTTGCGTGGAGCTGGTCGTGCATGGATCGCTTGATGATAGTTGAGCATAACAAACATCTATAGGATTGAGTTTGCGTAGCCATTGCATAAGTGTCGCATGCATAGAAATATTTTTATCATATTTGACATTCAAAGAAATATCATTTCGAGTGCAGTGGACTTTTCTAGATAAACACATAGGCACATAGGGAACCCCTTCATGATAGATGACTTTATTTGAAATAGCTGTAATGGTTCGCCCTTTGATCACATCAGTTTCAAACTCAAACGCTTGGGAAAAATCCTGGAGCACGCCGTTGTCATCAATGGATGTTTGGAACAATTTAATATTGCTACTCTGAGGGTTATCTTTAGTGACTGAAGCTGTTATTAATTGTCCATTATGTTCAAGAAACCCATTAGCTGTATCTCTAAGGGCAGTATTATTATTTTTAACTTCAAGCCTGCAGTTTTCGATTGAGCATGATCCTGTTGTTGACTCTTCAAGTTGTCCCTCAATAGTCATCGCATCATTAATCGAAATTGTTGCCACCATAGGTTTTCTAACTCCCCCATCAAGGCCAATTCCGCTGACCATCAAATATTCTTTTTGGTCTTCTCCTTTGACCTGTTGAACACGCGTTGGATAAAAGTCTTTGTCTTGGTCAAAAGTAACAGTGAAGTTTTTTACTGCTGACGTGTCAACCGCCTCATTAAAGTCATGATTGCTTCCACAATGCTCTGTTGCAGCACAACCATTAGGTTTAATGAAAACTAGTTTACCTTTAGACGTTGCAGCAGAGTCTAAGCTAAACACCGGAACAACAATAAACTTTTCCTTTCCATGCTCGTAGAATAAGGGGTTCCCCATTTGCTCATTTTCTCCAAGCAAAACCCTTTCATGAACATTGCCTGAGTCATCAGGCTTATAGGCCGTATTAGTTTCGGTAGCGCTGTCCGAATAAATATTGGTCGCAGGGATCTTCTCTGAAAGTGTTGCGATTTTTCCATCACCCTCATCAATTTTGATGTTCATGTTAATAGAAACAATATTTGGATTTGCAAATACACTAGCGTCCAGAGGATTTGGGTTTTCTGTGGGATTGATAAACAAGTTAGCTACATTGTCTCTAGTTAACCCAACATCTCTCAAGACATTAACTTGATCCTCAAAAACAACACTCTCCTTCACATCATAGCTAACTTCTAAACCATACGCCTGAGCAATGAGCTCGTAATTAACGATATCTGTAAATTCAGGTGAGGCGTCAAACACGCCTCTGTAAATGCCTGTTTTAATTCTACCTTCATTGTCTCTAAGAAGTTCGTTATAGGTATTATAGGGCTGCCCATTGTCAGTTATTTTTTGAGCTTTATAGACAATGATTTCGACAGGCTGAAGAAAAGTTTCAGATGTTGGGAATCTCACTTCATCATCATCTAAATCGCTTGGTGTCACTAAAGAACGGAGATCAAAGTTTGTGTACCTAAGGCCCAGTCTATGATTCAGCATGCCATCAATCCTCCAACCCTGGCCTTGATCAACATCAGAATGAAAATATTTTAGGCTGAAGCAGTTAAAGTCTATCCGATTTAGTTGTGAAATAAAGTATTGTTGTCCAGAAAAAACAATCACCCACTGGCCTGTATTAACAGCTGAAGCGTATAAGCTACTGCTCCCTGCAATTTCCTGTAGTGAAAAGCCTAAGCATCCATCAGACGATGTGCCCTCAATTCCAAATATTGATTTTATATCACCCTCATTAAGCACACCTTCTTCACCTGTGTTAAGAGGCTCATTCACACGAAATACACCTCTAGCGATATCCGTGGTCAATAAAACAACTGCATCATTTTTAAGGTCATTTACCGTTGAATTGGCCGCTCCTGGTACATACGCATTTCCTGACTCACCATACCCAGGGTTAGGAAAGACAGTGGGAATACCTGCCTTTTGCCAATTCCGGTCAATCTTCTGAATATCATTGGCTAGTGCTTTAAAAACGCGTGCTGCTTCGCTGATGTTTTTAGATTCAGCAGCGCTATCTTTCACGTTCACCGATTGTGACTTTAAAAAAGCCGATACTCCGACGCCGAGGATGGCAAAAATGGCCATGGCGATGAGGAGTTCTACGAGGGTAAATGCGAGGTTTTTCTTTAATGAGAATGTGATGTGTTTGAAAGTGTTCACGTCAGACAATCTACATAGTTGTTTCTGGCATTGCAACACGAATGTCGTGTTCAAAAACTGGCTCCTACCCTTGGTATCCCCAAAGAAAAATTTGTATTTGTGTCCGGCATTGGCTGCTCATCGCGCTTTCCATACTATATGAATACATTTGGCTTTCATACCATCCATGGGGGACTCCCTTTCCATCGGCGGCAATCATTTCATTCATTCATTGCGCCGCCGTTGAGCTACGGGGTATCGATCGGAAGAGCTTTAACCGTTGACGGTGTGTTTTTTATAATCACCATCTTTGCCTTGGTTCTTAACATATTCTTGAATTGTCGCTTCATTTGCATGCTACCCTCATATGTTTATAAAATATCCGCTGCTCCAAAATGCTCCACCTCAAAATTTCTTCCTTATCATTTTAACAATTCGTGATGGACTGTCTGTTGGCGTTGATAACTGCTTTCCTATATTTTGTGGGGGATTAGAGCATTTTGAGATTAATCCTTTCAGGACTTTCATGTCCCTATAGGGTGGACAATAATGGCTCAACTCCAAACGTCTATAATAATTAACTCATTTATTACAGCAAGTTACATTTCCCATAACTTTGGCACATATGCTGCATTAAAGAATACATAGTTTAATTTTTTTTGATCTACAGAAATAATAAGAGGAATGCACCAATTGAATCATCACAATAGATTTAGAAAAAATAAAATAAAAGCATCTCACTCAATTCCTTTCAAATCTGCTTTACCGATCTACTTAAAGATATTGATGTTCGCATTAATTTTTGCTTGTGGATTAACCGCGTACCCACCCAAAGTAAATGCTCAGTCGAGTCATGTTTGTGGGGCTGATCATTCAGAACCGGCTATGGCAGACTGGAACTGGAATAAGCTAAAAACCAGTGATTCAGCTCAGCTTACCTTAGAAACTGATGCATCTAAATCTAGGTACGAAAACGATGCCTCAACACTCTATTACATCCCTGTCACCTTCCACATAGAAAAATCAACGCAAGATGAGAAAGAGTCATTGATAGAGGAGGAACAAGCTCGCAGTCTTATTGACCGTGTTAACTTTGATTTTGATCGTGTTTACAAGCATCATAACTTTGACCTTGATGCGCACCCCAAACGCAACCCTTTTCTATTTAAGATCAAAGAATTTAAGCACTTAGACGACAAAGACCTTCCCTCATCCCATGATTCAGAAAAAGGACCAAGCGTAACTCGGCTCTATCTCAAACTTTTTAAGAAACATAATGTTGACAACACCCTCAATATTTACTTGTTGAACAACATTAAAGGCGCAATTGGATTTTCATCTTCCCCGTGGCACCTCAATAAAAGCGGCATCGTTCTTCAAAATGGAGAGTTTACTTCTGTTCAAGAAACACTTATGCATGAGATAGGCCATTATTTTGGCCTGTACCATACGTTTGGTCATCCTTTTCCAATCAATGGTATTGGTGGGAAAGAAGCTAAAACACGTGACCCTAGAGATAAAGAGTACAACTGCACAAAAGCAGGAGATGGGCTCTGTGATACTGCCGCGGATTTTAAACCTAAAAAAAATAAATTTATGTATCGCATAAAAAGCACATTAGACCATATCTCCCCATCATTGGCCCAAGCTATCAATCAAAAGCCAGAGCAAAAAGAGCTCCCCAGAGTAGCTTATTACAGTTACTCTGCTGAACGCGACCAATGCTACTTAAAGTATAATAATGAGTTTTTTCCCTTTTATCCAGAAGGACCTATGAGCACAATGTTTCCTTTTTCCAATTACATGTCCTACCATTATTTACAAGCTGCATCTTTAAATGATGGAGAGAATGGCAAAAGTGAAGCCTTATATCAATGCAGAGCGATTTTTTCTAAATCACAGCTAGTTGTTATGGAAACCGTTCTCACACATAGAACAAATATGGATAGAAAGGTTCAAAACGCTATCAACTTGGTTTATCCAAACCCTGTCAGCAGACCTACCGCATCAGTTACCATTGATCTTGTTTTCAACCTAACACATAGAAACATAAGCAATAACCTAGGCCTCTCACTTGTTGATATGCAAGGCAAAGCCATCCTCAACCAAAGCATTCAAAGTCAAATGCACCTTGACAATATTGCTGAAGAAATTAACCAAGCTGGCACATATGAAACTGACGTGAAGCTAACGCTTAATCAGAATACTTCACTTTTACCTGGCATGTATAGCGCTGTATTGACTTGCCATGAAACGGGACAAGTTGTTGGGCACAGCAAGTTAATTGTAAACCCTTATTAAGAAAACATATAACTCAAAAAATACGGTTCTACCCAAGAGCTAGGCCCACATCTTTCCTCCTAAATCGGTACCGCTTGAGTTTGCCTCAAGGAACACATCAGCAACATAATTTCTATAATTTTTTAACGATATTCTCAATATTCATGCTATAATTTTTTGCATGTATATAAAAAATTTCAAAATCAACATGTCATTTAAACTTTTTACAGTACTGGCTTTGGTCATGTTCGTTACAAATTGTGGAACTAACCCCGGCACAGATGGGGTTTCGATTATTCTGCAGCCTCCGACCACTCTGGGCAATAAAGACACCAAAAATTTTATACCTCCCACCATTGAGCTTTCACGGATGGGCGATGGCGTTTCAGTTCTGTTGAATGTTGAAGACAATGAGCCTCTTTTTTCTTCATACAAAATAGAACGAAAAAAAATCACTTCGGGGGATACAACCTATCAGGATATTACTCCTTCTTTCCCACCGCCAACTCAAAAAAAATACGCATTTACGGATCAAAGCTTATCTGGGGGCATTTATCAGTACAAGGCAACTGCTATTTATCATGATGGTTTAGGATTTTCTGAAGCTTTTGAAACAATCAATTTGGAAACAGTTGGGATCCCAGAGCCTCCTCAAGCTCCCGAGACAGGCGACCCTACCCCTTCAAACCTCCCTACCCCAAAGGTTAAAAACATAGGAGTGTCGGGAGATACCATCTTCTTTGAAATTGAATTGTCTAATTCTGAGCAGCTGGTTCCCCGTGATTACACAATCTTTAGATACGTTCAAAAAAATGGCACCTTCGTTCACGACTTTACATTTATTGACCAAACAGGCTCATCTTTTAGTGATGTACCTACAGCTCAAGGAACGTACAAATATATCCTACGCGCAAATTTTTCTGACGGGAGCTTCAACAATGGTCCGTTCTCATCTGAAATCCTTCTCGAATACTCCTTCGAAGCACCAGAACATTCCATTGCACTAACATTCTCTGAAGATGATCCATACAAGGTTCATGTAGAGAGCTTGTTTCAGGATTCAGAATTTTTGGACCGAGTAAAATTAACAGTTAATAACAAATACTATTATGATCAAGATACCATATACAGCGAAGAAGTGTCTGCTGATACGCTTAATAACGCACCTACATGGACATTTAGTGAGGTTCTAATCCCCAATTACGGCTTCTATAATTTTACTATTGAAGCTACGTACATATACAACAATCAAAGCTTTTCTAAAAAGGTTACCCAAGGAGCAACCCCTAGACTTAAACATAATATTGACCTTGGCATGAGTTATTTTCCTCCTCCAATTCTTATGAACCTAGACCAGTATACGGGTTCTGGAACATGTCAATTACGAATGGTTCCAGGAAACGTCTTGAACGAATACAACGGCTATAAACTCGTATCTTTTCGTATTGAGCGAAAGCAACCAGAAGATGCTCAAAATAAATATGCATTTCGACTTGAAGCCACTGCACCTGAATACTACGCTAACCCTCACGCACGTTACATCTCAACAGATGAAGGTTTGAAAGGTGGTTCATATACTTACAGAGTGTATTCAGTGTATGAAAAAGATAATAAAAGGTATTATTCACCTGCTTCAGAAGATATTTTAGTGAAAATGAATGATTGATACCCCGCAGCCGAGCTACGGGGTATCGATCATAAGAGCTTTAACTAAAGCTTCTTCCTTCACTTGGTCGATAACTGCTCTTCTGTATTTTGTGGGACATACTAATTGATAGAGTAATACCGAAACATTGTTCCTTTTATTATGTATGAAACGGCCACCCATTGTTGCTCCATCCTCTTTAATTCCCCCGCTTTAGCAAGCCTTTCTTAAGAGAGTATTTTGACGTTTTGAGAATTGAGTTTCAGCTTGATTGGGGGTTTG
>ENA-ORXR01001028-ORXR01001028.1-marine-metagenome-genome-assembly--contig:-NODE-1028-length-31773-cov-33.111465_pt1 | contig 31773 bp, 24 predicted proteins | sample MGYA00237866_ERZ511479 | MGnify/ENA metagenome assembly ERZ511479
ATTCACCACGCCATAGCCGCCCTGCTCAAACTGTCGTCCGATAGCGGAAGTCTCCGAGTAGTTGAGCTTGCAGCCCAGGGTGTAAAATGCAACTGTTTTTGGCGTAGCCATGTATTAATGAATGAATTTTGAATGGTGAATGAATGAATAATTTTGGTGCAAAGATAGGGATTTTCTATGGGTTTTGCTTAGGTGATTTGGAAGGATGTTTTGACGTAAGCTATCATGCGATTCATAGATGTATTAGATTTATTATCAGCAATTCCTACACGCAAACATATTTCAGCGAGTTGTTTTGGTTGAAAACGAACTACGCCTTTTTTCTTGCGCTCTTGGAAAATTTTGTCATAGATTTGAAAGATATATTTTCCGCGTAATTTTAGGTGGTAATTGACTTGGAGGTCATTGAGTGTGGTTTGTGCTGGTTTTGTGTAATTTCTATCTGATAAAAAAGAGGCACTCCAATTCGTTTCATTTGTCGGCATCAACGACTCGTTCAATATTTTTACATCAGAAAACTTGTTATCGTGTGCCTTATTATTTTTCCATAATTCCACTTCAAACGCAAACCAATCGCAGACACTTTTCACAATTTTATCGCGTTTTTCCAGTTCTTTTTGGTCTAATAATTCCTCTAATCGCGCCTTGCCATCGTGGTACAAATCGTTTTCAATGCTGTAACCGAGTGTGAAGAAAACTTCCTCATATTCTGCTGGAACTCCGGTGAATACCCACAAGTCTTTATCCGCAATGAAGAGGACTTTTTTGTTCGGAAATTCTTGACGGCGTTCAAAAATTTTGAGTAAGGCGGTGCGACCTCCACAGGGCATGAAATTGACTTCTAAAAGACCGATTTTCTCTTGTAGTTTTTGATATGTCGTAAAATCATACTTTCCTTCTACAAGAACCGTAGGTATATGCGTATCTTGTAAATTCGCAATGATTTCATCTGGTGTAAATTGAATATTTGCCATTACGCGGTCACAGCTTCTTTTTGAGTTAGAATAATTTGCTTGTCTTGATATGGGGCGTAAATAAACGGTGAATGACTTGCTACGATAAATTGATTACTTGCATTTTGCTGCATTAAAACAGGAAATAAAATGCGCTGCCAATCTCCATGCAAACTCATTTCCGGTTCATCAATAATAATAATCGTATCGTCTGCGAAAAAATTGTAGCAGAGGAAACTCAACATTTGTTTTTCGCCGAATGATAATTTGTCCGGTTTTACAACTTCTCCTTCTCCAAGATAGAGTTTTTCAGTGAGTTGTATTTTTTTATTTTTGATAATTTTTTTAACGAAATTAGATAAAACGGTCATGGATTGGAGGAGTTCTTTTCGTTTTTCGTCATTCGCTTCGACTGCCGCTTGAATGTCTTTTAATGCCGTTTCTGCTCCTTTTCCGTTGTTGGTATTTTTTAATATAAATTCAGATTGTGCTTCTCCTATTTTTCTTAATTCTTGTGAAATGTCGGAGTATTTTGCGGTGACCACATTGATAATGTCTTGGGAGGATAAAGATGTTACAAATCTATGGGATATATTTCTATCTGAATTGGAAACTCCATGCTGTGTCTTTAGAGAATCCGATAATTTATGCAAATCATTTGAAAGTGTGCTATTTGTCTCATTAAATCCACCTTCTACCCTTCTAAAAGTGGGCATAAAAATGGAGCTATTTTGGGCTATTTTTACTGATATTGTATCAGCAACATTTACGGTTGTATTTCTACTTGCAAATTCAATCGGTTCGAAGTCTCCAAGGTATCTATCATTAAAGTTTACAATGAATACATTGGTATTCATTCTTTTTGTACTCTTTTCTTTTACAAACTCAATCGTGTTTCCTTCAAAAGTCTCCAACCAAATCTTATCAAACGTTACATCTGTTCCAAACCGATAAATATTTCCACTATACACATACCACATCAATTTGAGCAAACTCGTCTTACCGCAGCCATTCTGTCCCACGAGAATATTCAAATCCCGATGAAAAGTCAGGTCAAAATCAAATCGACCATTTAAGTTTTTAACTATCAGACGTTTTATCATATCATGTTTTTTAACAAAGATAAACAATTTAAACGTACCTGTCAAAAAACACCCTTAGGCTATCCGTCTAAATTCGCCTGTGGGGTTTACTCGGCAGACGAAGGTTGTTGTAAAATGTCGTGATTTGTCGCATAAAATATTTGCTCCGAACATAGGGATTCGTCTGACGAGGCTTCGCTTTAGACGAACTTAGACGGGTAGCCCACCATCACACCGCCACCGCATGTTCCCTCAATGCCTCATTCAAAGACACCTTTTTATCTGTACTTTCTTTGCGCTGACCGATAATCAAGGCGCAAGGTACTTGGTACTCACCAGCCGGAAATTGCTTGGTATAAGTACCCGGAATGACTACCGAGCGCGGCGGCACGTATCCGCGATATTCTTTGGGTTCAGAACTCGTTACATCAATAATATGTGTCGATTGTGTGATGACGGTATTTGCGCCGAGTACCGATTCGCTCCCGATACGCACACCTTCCACCACGATACAACGCGAACCGATAAAGCAGTCGTCTTCAATAATCGTGGGTGTAGCCTGCAGAGGTTCAAGAACACCACCGATGCCCACGCCACCGCTAAGGTGTACATTTTTACCAATTTGCCCACATGAACCCACCGTTGCCCATGTATCGACCATCGTACCCGCATCGACATACGCACCAACATTGACGTAGCTCGGCATGAGTATCACACCCTTTTGCACAAACGCACCATGACGTGCAATCGCGTGAGGCACGACGCGCACGCCCTTCGCCGCATAGTCGCGCTTGAGGGGTATCTTATCATGAAACTCGAATGGACCGACCTCTATCGTCTCCATTTTTTGAATGGGAAAATACAAGACCACCGCCTTTTTGACCCATTCATTGACCTGCCAATCGTCGCCCACTGGCTGCGCCACACGTAATTCGCCTACATCCAATAAATCAATCACTTTGCGGATGGCTGCTTGCGTCGAATCATCCTTCAGTAATTCGCGGTTTTCCCAAGCCGTTTCTATCGTTTGCTGTAAATTTTCCATTTGTTGATATTTTTAAAATAATTAAGGATCTTATAACGTTTTAACGTAACGCGAGCTTCCAGCTCGTCGCATTTTGTGTTAATAATTGTGGTTCTTTGAGAATTTTTGCAAAAAAGATTTTTCTTCCTCCAATGTGACTTTAGCCCATTGTTTCTCAAGAACTTACTTCAATGGGCTAAAGCCACATTGGAGAAAATGCAAAAATTGTCAAAGAACCATAATTTTGATAGTGAGCTGGAAGCTCACGTTACGTCTACGTTGCAAAACTACAAAGCCAATTCATAAAAAATGATTTTAATAAGAAAAATTACTTTTTGGAGTATAATTTTGATTTTTGTCGGGTGTTCTAAGCCCGTCGAAGTTATCCAAGAACAGGATGATGACAATAATTTAATCGTTGAATATCAACGCCGTAAAGATGATTTTGCGAAGCACGGTTGGTATAAACGCTATTATCCGACAGGCGAATTGAATGAGGAATCGCAATATGTAGATAATAAAATGACGGGGCAACGAAAGATATATTTCAAAAATGGCGACATTCAGATCATTGAAACCCATGCTGACGGAAAATTTGAGGGTTTGTACCAGTCTTTTTATAACAATGGTAAAGTGGAACAGATAGGCAATTACAAAGATAATGCGATGAACGGTGAGTGGAAATTTTATTACAAAACAGGTGAATTGAGGGAAGTCGTTCAATTTAAAGACAATCAAGAAAATGGTGCTTTTAAAGAGTATTTTACGAACGGCAATTTAAAATTTGAAGGAACTTACGAAGGCGGCAATTATGAAGTCGGCGAACTGAAAAAATACGATGAATCCGGTAATTTGATTGCCAAAATGAATTGTGAAATCCGACAAATCGCTGGAGAACAGTTCAGCCAATGTAGCACCGTTTGGAAAGCCAATGAATGAATGAATGAATTTTGAATTAAACGAATTTATGCGACTATATACCACACTATTTTTCTTTTTGATTTTTTCCCAAATAATATCTGCACAAATCGGCGGCGATAATGTGTATGAATTTATCAATTTGCCTATATCGGCGCGTGTGAGCGCATTGGGCGGCAATTTGATTACGGTAAAAGATGATGATAATGCGCTTGCCTACGGCAACCCCGCCGCACTCAACCCACTGATGCACAAACAAGTAACTTTCAATTCTGCTTTTTATGCCGCAGAAATTAATTATGGCTTTTTGGGCTACGGTTTTCATTTGGATAAATTGGAAACGACCTTTAATGCAGGTTTGCAATATATCACCTATGGTGATTTTACGGCAGCCGATGAAACGGGTTTGCAAACAGGTGAGTTTGGTGCTGCCGAGTATGTATTTAATGTCGGCGCAGGACGACAGTACAGTGAACAGATTTCTTATGGCATCAATCTCAAAACGATTTATTCGCGCCTCGAATCGTATAATTCGCTCGGCGTGGCTGCCGACGCTGCGGTGATGTATGCAGATACGGCTGCTAATTTTACAGCTACGATGGTATTTAAAAATTTCGGCACACAACTCAGTACCTATGTTGATGGCAACCGTGAGGATATGCCTTTTGAGGTGCAAGCTGGTGTATCAAAACGCTTGCGGTACTTACCGCTTCGTTTTTCGATAATTGCTCATAATTTGCAGCGTTGGAATATTCGTTATGATGACCCGAATCAGGTCGAACCGACTTCACTGTTTGATGATACGCCGCAGGAGGAAAATCGTTTTGCAGTGATGACCGATAATTTTTTCCGGCATTTCATTTTTAATGGTGAATTGTTGGTAGGCAAAGCAGATAATTTCAGAATCCGCTTAGGGTATAATCATTTACGTCGTGCCGAGTTGAATGTCAATAACTTACGTAGTTTGGCAGGTTTTTCTACGGGTCTGGGCATCAAAGTCAGCAAGTTTAGAATTGATTACGGATTAGCCGTTTATCATTTGGCGGGAACAGTTCATCATTTCGGAATTTCTACTAATATTAATTCGTTTATCCGTTGATTCGTTATTTGTGTATTCGTTATTCGTTTTATAATTTTTTAAAAGTGGACACGTTTACTCAAGATTGAGTAAAATGTCATAAGAAATAGAAAATGCTCTCCATTGCCGTAAGTCCACGAGTTTTCTAATAAAATTAAGACCTAATTGAAAAAGGCTTAAAGACTTTTCATATTGCTCAGAAACTAAATCATAAAAAACTGATTTTTTTGCCTTTACACCAGATAAAATACCTAATATAAAAGCAAGGCAGCAACACATTAACAAACGGCTTAATTTTTCAGGTGCTCTGAGTCCACTTTTTTGGATATTAAAACCTTTACTTTTAATATCTCGAAAAAAAGTCTCTATCAAAAATCGTTTTATATAATACGACTTTACTAAGTAGCCATCATCTATATTTGTGACTAAAAATAAAGGCTCATCGTATGCTTCCCCGTGCCAAAACAGCATATTTACAGGTCCGTATTTATCGCCACCAAAGCGTAAATCTTCTATAAAAAGGCTATCTCCCTTTTCTATTGCAACCTGTTTTGGGGTATATTTTTCTCCCTCTTTATTTTCCAGTAGCGTATTTTTTGCTGTCCGCAAAACATACCGCCACGAGTAAAATCGTATTTTTTCTTGCCACTGCGTCCCATCAAATTCTCCATCTCCCAGTATCGTTACTTCGGCATTCGCAGGAAGAATACTTTTTAATTTTATGAGTAAATTTACATGTTCGGTTTCTTTAAAGTGACCCTTCTTTTTCTTTACGACATTCCATATTAATGGTATTGCCCTGCCTCTATATACCGCACTGAACATCAAGCACATACAGCCTTTACCCACAGTAGAACCATCTATTATAATTTCCAATTCACCACGTTCACTCAATGCTAATAATATTTCCTCTATAAAGGGTAAATACTGACGCTTGGTATTGATGTGTTTATTGGAAAGGAAACGGCTTACTTGCTTCTTTACACTTTCTAATTTCTTGCGACTAGCGTTCATGTTTTCGCTAATCTTATTTACTTTGCTCTGTCCACCGAGTAACAAGCTCGCCACTATTTCTCCTAATAGATTAATTCGATTTAGCTCTTGACCGCTTGCATATCGTTTGTTCAGTAATTTCTTTAAACTTTTACGTACCTTCGTTTTGATAAATTTTTTATCGTTCATCGCTTGCTTAGTTTTGTGACAAACATTAAGTAAGCGATTTTTTTTTATTTTTCAAAACGTGTCCACTTTTGAATATAATTTTAGAAAATAAAACTCGTACAAAGACAAAGGGGATTTTACAAATGTAAAATCCCCTTTTTATCTATAAATCCAATTTCAAATTCAGGATAAGTTCTACGATTGAACTTGTCCACGATAGCTATCGGGATGAACCTGAGCTTGCACTTTATTTTTTGATAAATGGACGCACGATAGGTGCTTCGCTACCATCTACAACATTAAGGAAGTATGCACCAGCAGGAAGCTGGCTAATATCGTACTGGAATTGATTGAATCCCTGTGCAGTATTTTCTACATTCGTCATTAAAGTTTTACCCAAAGCATCAACCATATTAACAGTGATTTCGCCTGTAACTGCTGCATCATACACTACATTGAGTGCATCAAAAGCAGGAACAGGGAATACCGCAGTATTGTCTCTGAGTTTGATAGGGATAGCGACAACATTTGAGTACTCAAAGCTACCGTCTAAATCTACCATTTTCAAGCGATAGTAACCCAAACCAATGATTGGTTGATTGTCTTGGAAATCATAAGAGCGTACTTGCAATGAATTCCCGGCAGCTTGTACCTCACCGATTCTCATGAAGTCAGTACCATTGATACTTCTTTGTACTTCAAAATAATCGCTGTTTTCCTCAGTAGCTGTTTTCCAAACCAATTGATTGAAAGCTCCTTCATTCCAGCCATCGAAAGTAAGTAATTCAATGGGCAGTCCAATGCCACATTCGCCATCTTCATATTGAAGATTAGCTTGCTCACCATCAAAAGTCATCATGTTGTAAGAATAGACATCAGTAGTAATAGGTCCGTTTGATACCCAAGTCAAACCTGCATCAACAGTAGAAGGGTCATTCAAGCCTGTGATACGGAACTCACCAACTTTATACACACAAGATGTAGCATCTACTCTTGGTACATTGCTCATCAAAGCATTGTTGTCAGTCGGATCGATTCCGTTCAAGTTCACAATAATCATATCTCCAAGTACTGAATTGTTAGCAGCCGCGTTCAATTGTGTGCTTAGGCTCAAATCTATAAGAAGATTTACCGTAGCATCTTGTCCCTGACTATTGAGTAAATCAGTAGAGTTGCCTATTTTTTCAAATGTAGGATTGGTAAAAAGGTCGCTATTGTAGTTGAATACAAAATCAGCATTACCTAAGTAAAGTGCTCCACCAGTATTGTTGTCAGCAGTACGAATCATAATACTAAACTCGTAATTGCCATTTACAACCTTTTCATTTTCAACTGATAGAACAGCATTTACTTGCGCTTCCGCTTGGAAAGCAAGCAGTAGAACTGCACTAAAGATGATATATTTTATATAACGCATTGTTATTTTTCTTTTTGAATAATGAAAATTCATTTCAATAATTAATAATTAATAAAATTATAAAGTGGAGAGGTGCTTTGCACCTCTCCGTAAATAATTTTATTGTGGCAATTGCTCGATAGTATTTCTATTATTGTAAGAGATATTTCTATCTGCTGCCGTAGTTGCTCCGTTCATGTCGCAATCTTGCATCATGTACGCTTGCGTGTTACGATTGTTCCATACGTCCGAACGGTCAGCCGCAGTAATAGCACCATCGCCTGTGACATCACCTGCAATCATCGTCATCACACCATTCATATTTACTCGTGCATTAGTTCCCCAAGTCTGGAAGTTAGCATCTGTAAAGTCTAACATTGGCGCACTTGCATCCAAGTAAACCGGCGTAGCGGTCATAATACCGAGGTGGTTACGATGACGAACAGCAACGTGGTAGTTGCCATTGCTCAATCCAGCCAAAGTAATCGAAGAAGAACCGTCAGCAGCCATGATGTCTCCGTCTCTTTGTACGAGAGCAGATCTACTCATCAATACTTGAGCCGGATTATTAGCGTCTCTGATTTCAATCTGTATCCAGTCAACTGCTGCATCTGTATTAGTTGGATTCATCAACATAGCAGAGCTAATGGCAGTATTATCGCCATATGGTGTAACAAGTCCGAATGAAGTCGGCATCAATGGATTTTGACGTAAGTCATCTCTCATCATACCGCCGCCGTTCATAGACGCGCCTTCCATAGCTACTCTACCTGCTACTCTTGGCGATGTACCACCACCTACAGTAACAGTGAATGAACATTCATCTACATTACCTGCTGCATCTTCAAACATGTATGTTACAACAGTTGTCTGGTCGAAGAAATCACCCGGCTCGTGTGTTGCCAGAATTAATACACCTTCGGCTACACAGTTGTCAACAGGATTTGGCGGAGTCCATGATGCTGTACCAGGACTAGCCAATGTAATGTCATCAGGACAAGAAGCCTCAGGATCGAGGTCATCTACTACCGTAATAGTAAAGTTACATGTACCTGTATTACCTGCTGCATCAACAGCTTTGTAAATAACAGTTGTCGTACCAACAGGGAAGTACATACCTGTATGTGTATGTGTACCGTTGTAAGAAACCACACCGCAGTTATCCTCTGGTGTAGGTCTTTCCCATGCAACCCATGCTTTACAACCTTGACCTGCAACAGAAACCGTGATGTCTTCAGGACATTCGACAACTGGCTTTTCAGTGTCTAATACTCTAACTTCAAAGCTACAGTTGTCATCTTCGTCACCCATGACAACAGTTGTGATGCCGACAGGGAAGAAATCTCCGCTCGCGCATGGCATCATGATACCATTATAGGTACATTGTGTAGGAATTACGGCGTCACCACCTACTCCTGTACACTCACCAACGACTATTGGAGGATTCCAATAAACATCAGCACCACATTCTCCCGGATCATTGGGTACTTTAATTGTACTCGGACAGTTGAATGTTAAGTCTTCTTCTATATTTATAGTTACAGTGTAGCTGCATGTAGCCTCGTTACCTGCACCGTCAGTTACTGTGTATGTAAGCGTCGTTGTTCCTGGAGGGAATGTAGCAATACCTCCGGCAAGAGGATCGTTAATTAGAATATCAATGTCTTCGTCATCAATACTCATAACTATATCCAAGCAACCATCTGCAGTACTACAATCATCAGCATAGCTATAGTCACCCAAAGGTAATATTGGGTTGCCTGTTACATCATCCACCATCTCCATGACTTCATTGAACGGAAGAATAGTAACCTGAATTCCTTCACACAGGTCGGTAGTAAATTCAATATCATCAGGACAATCAATAAGTGGATCCACATCGTCAATCAATGTTACTATGACTGTTTCAGTCTCCACAGGAGTATCCGAATCTTCTATACCATCCATATCAGAATCATTGTATACATTAATTGTAACTTCCAATGTATCATTATGACAAGTACCAAATATGGTACCCGGATCCGGATATTGAGTAGCTACTGCACCACAGTTATCCTGTAAGTTAATCCAATATGGATTTGAAGAACCGTCAGGCAAAGTTTCACTCAAATAATCAGGTACTGCTACGCCACAGTCGTATACACCGTTATCACTTGTAGGAATAACAGCATCCATCGCATCAAATGTAGGGTCTTCAGCATCTACAACTGTTACATCAAATGAACAGTCAACGCTGTTGCCCGAAGCATCGGTAGCTGTATACGTAACAGTTGTTGTACCTACGGGGAAAGCCGAGCCTGATGCAAGTCCTCCTGTTTGAGTCAAAACATGATCAGGGCAATTATCGTCACTCGTCACATCCCAAGTTACTACTGCACTACATTCTCCTGCATCATTATTCATTGTAATATCAGCAGGGCAAGAAAGTGTAGGATCTTCTACATCTTCAACCGTTATGTCAAACGTACAAGTAGCCATATTGCCAGCACCGTCTGTGGCTGTATAGGTTACAGTCGTTATACCAACAGGGAAGAAAGCACCTGAATCGTGAGAACCTTCTACGGTTACGGTACAGTTATCGTCTGCTTCTACTACGAAATCAACCTCTGCACCACACTCGCCTGCATCGTTTGGTACTGTCATGTCACCCGGGCATGAAGTAAAGATAGGATCTTCATCGTCATTCAATGTTAGCGTTACTTCACAGGTAGCAGTAAGTCCTGCACCGTCAGTTACTGTAATCACAACGCCTTGCGTAGCAAGGTGGCTTCCGCCCCAGTCTATTCCCGGTGCCGGATCTTGTGTTACGGTGGCACCGCAATTATCATCAAAACTACCGTTGATTCCGGCTTCAAGTCCAGGAATGAAATCAGGTACTTGAGCAACACAGTCATTATCTGCTCCGCTTGCACTTGTTGTCATTGTAACATCTGCGGGGCAGACGAGGGTAGGTGGCGTTTCGTCCACAACAGTTACCGTAAAATCACATTCTCCATTAAGAACATCAAATGAAACTTTAGTAGTTCCAAGTGGGAAAGCATCACCTGATGCACATGCCATCTCCGAACCATTGGGATAAGTACATGTAGCACTTACAGGCATTGGACCATCGCAAGTGTTGATTGTTGGTGAACTCCAAGTATGGAATGCCACACAATCATCATTTGCGATAAGGTCTTCACCTGGTCCTGCCGCACCGTTGCAAGATTCTGTATCGCCGGCTTCGCCTATTGTTACCGTGAATGTACAGGTAGCCATATTGCCAGCAGCATCAACTGCTGTGTAGGTTACAGTTGTCATACCAATCGGGAATATACCTGTATTGCTATCATCAAGTGTTACACCATTCGTCAATGTAGGTCCTTCTAATACGACACAGTCACAATCATCTGTATATGCTCCCGTAGTCTGGTCATCAGGATTTATCGGTGGAATCACGTTTCCATCACTATCAAGCGTAGGCTGAACAAATACAGGAACGGGAATTGTCACCTCTACTCCATCGCAGTCACCGTCAGCAGGTTGCTCCACAATATTATCAGGACAAGTAATTTCCGGAGGTACATCATCTTCTAATGTAACTGTTGCTGTTTCTGTAACAGTATTTACACCATCAGTAGCTATAATTGTTACTGTAATAGCATCTTCACATACACCGCCATCTTCAAATGGTGTACCCGGTGCAGGTCCTTGGGTAACGGTTACATTACAATTATCAGCTGCATTGTATAATGGATTTGCTGCGCCATTAATAAATTCATCTACATAATTTGGTACGGTAACGATACAGTCATATATACCGTTATCGCTTGTTTGCATCGTAACATCCTGCGGATCTACCGTAGGAGGTGTATCGTCGATTACTGTAATGTCAAAGTTACAAACATCAGCAGGTGCAGGGAAGCTAACTGTAGTCGTTCCAAGTGGGAAGATATCTCCCGAAGCACATGATCCCGTTGAACCATCAGGATAGATACATCTCGCATCTACATCTTGCGGATTATCGCAGTTGTCAACCAATATAGGATTAGTCCACGTATGTGGTGCTTCACAATCAGCATTAGCCGAAAGTGTAACATCTACATTTGAAGGATCACAAACAGGTGTAGCAGGTGCAGTATCTACTACAGTTACATCAAAGCTACATTTAGTTTGCAAACCTGCAACGTCAGTTACAGTATATGTAACTGTAGTTATTCCTTGTGAGAAAGTATCCCCCGGATTGTGTGTACTTGTTACGCTGGCAACTGCACAGTTATCATCTGTTGGTGGTACATCCCAAGAAACTACTGCTTCACAGTTATCATTTGCATCAACAGTAATATCGGATGGACAATCAATTTCTGGATTTTCGTCATCAATCAAAGTCAAAGTCAAAGTACAATCTACTGAATTACCAGCTGCATCTGTTACAGTGATAGTTACATCTTGCGTAGAATTGTGGCTTCCGCCCCAGCCAGTTCCCGGTGCGGGGCTTTGAGTAGCCGTAGCACCACAATTGTCAGAGAATGAACCGTCACCACTATTAAGTCCCGGAATAAAATCAGGTACTTGTGCAACACAGTCACCTGTTCCGTTCATGCTCGTAGGCATAGTTACATCTGCAGGGCACTCCAATACAGGAGGCTCATTGTCAATAACTGTTACAGTGAATTCACAGGTAGAAGAATTACCTGCTGCATCTGTAGCTGTGTAAGTTACCGTAGTTGGTGAATCCGCAACAGTAAAGAAACTGCCTGAAGGAATGTCTGTACCATTAGATACGACACCGCAGTTGTCGGTAGCAGTTGCTTCGAAAGGAACGTTAGCACCACACTCACCCGGATCGACATTTACAATGATGTCAGCAGGACAAGTTACTACAGGTGGCTCATTATCAGCTACTGTAATCTGGAAGCTACAAGTGCTTGAGTTGTTGTAGATGTCAGTAGCAGTACTGATAACGATAGTTGTACCAATCGGGTACTCTTCACCGGAAGCACAAGGCGCACTTGTACCGTCAGGGTACTGACAGATAGTGCTGATGCTTGCCAATTCACAGTTATCATCTGCTGTGATTTCCCATGTAGCTACCGCGTCACACTCGGTATCATCAGTACTAATAGAAATACTTGAAGGACAAGTAATTACCGGTGACTCTACGTCAATAACACTAACTTCAATACTACAAGTAGAAGTGTTACCATTAGAATCCGTAGCAGTGTAAGTCACAGTTTGCGACTCACCGTTTGCAGGAAGCGTAATTTCATTACCAAAGTCTGAAACGACAGTAACACCACAGGAGTCCGTTCCCATAGCGAGTGGCAGTGCTACAGTAGCCTCACACAATCCCGGCTCGTTGAAAGCCTGTATGTCATCAGGACATATGATAATCGGGTCAATAAAATCTGTGATGAAAATGGTAGCTTGTGCGAAACAAGAGGTTTCTTCGGGTGTTGTGACCACTAAGTCATAAACACCGGGGGCAAGTCCACCAATAACATCAACATCACCTTGGAAGAGCCCATTCGCTCCAATGTCTCCAGGTGCAACCTCTACGGTACTGGTTGGAATTACTGTGGGTCCTCCGGTCCAAGTTAATGTAAACGTACCTACCTCATTCGTAGATAGGTTGACTGTAATTTGACCGTTTTCATCCTCATTACAGAAAACGTCAACATGGTCAAGACTCAAACCGCACTGCAATAATGCAGTTGCGTTTAGTTCTTCTTGAGCCTGTAACGACAATGAGTTTGCACTATCAGACTGTGCAAAAACAGATGTGGTCAAAAGTAGTAATGTAAGCACGCCGAGACATCGTCTGAGTATGCTTTGGGGGCGTAACAACGCTTGTTGTTTCGTCCTCATTTGGTCTAAGTAAAATGTATGATTTTCCATAGAAAAAGGTACATTTGGAATTACGAAATGATGTGATAAAAATTTTGCTTATAAAAGTATTCGGGGGTGAATTTAGTTAAAAAAAAATTGTTTTTAAAAAATTAGCTAAATAATGTAGTTATTTTAATTAAAAAATGTGACATGTTACGATAGCAACTTACAAAACAATGTTTTGTAAGTTGCCTGAATCGTAAATGCCCTCTAACAAAGTGCAATATTACCATTCTTTAACTAAATGCCAATGATATACTTTATTTATTACGATAAAAATAAAAAAAAATCATTCAATAATTCTATACATATAAAAACAAGTAACATGTATAAAGTTATTAATGAGTTACAGACAAAACCTCTCACTAAACACAGTTGCCTACATTTAAAATCATATTCTTAATAAAAATATGTATTTTTCAATAAAATATTCACCTATCTTCTGCTCTATTTCGAATAGCTAAACACGTAATTTTACATCAAAAACCATTGATTTTATCCTGTCACAATTCCTTTTTTGTCAATTTAGTGTCAAATAAAAGCAAAGATTTTGTATATTTGTGACATTTAAAATTCAAAATTCTGCTTATTCTATCTGTCGAATACCACTTTAAGCATTCCTTGCAAAATTGAAGTATTTTATTTTAAAATCTACTATTCATTAATATGAATTACTTCTAAAAAACACTCATTTGCTATAATAATTTACTGATAATTAATTATCTATAACTTAAAAAATAAAACTATTATTTATACTAAAATATATTTAAAACAAATAACAACATAACATATTTCTAAAAAACAATCACATGTAAATAGTTCTTAATTTGTTATAAAAACAATGCTCTTTAACGGCATAAAAAGGTCTTATTTTTTTTTATGCAAATTGTTTTCTAAGCAAATTCCCCTTATCTTTGCATCGAACTATATCACTCGCCACTATGAAAACTTTTATCTAAAATAGTTTTCTGCCACTTCTTTCCCCATTAGGTAGAGCCTAAAACCTAAGTATCGTTATGAAAAAATATGTACTCCTCGTTGCAGTAGCAACGTTAATGACCCTCTTATGCACCAATGTAGTGTATTCGAATTCGAGTGATGTCTCAATTTTTGATGATTTTTGTGACAAATCATCTAATCACCAAAACTACACACCTACCACTTCAGCTACATTAAATACTGCTGCATGTGCTTCTACTTGTAGTGCCGTATCTGCCAGTAATGATTGCGGACATGCTATTTATGAAGGTCAGGACGAGTTTATGGGAAGTGCTGCCAATTCTACAACAAACGGAAACGGATCAGGAACAGGTTGTCAATATTATGGCTTTTCGACTGCGCTCCAGCTTGGTGCAGGGACAGGGACTTCATATACCTATTGCACAGAATATACCGCTAATTCAGAAGAAGCCTCTTATGCCATTTATCTCTCCGCTGCCAATTCCGGTTGTCTTAGCCGCTCAGTAGAAGTATATGAAGCAAATACTTGTGATGTAGCCAGTGTAGGACTCCAGCAGCCAATTGGTTCTTTTCCTGCCAAAGCAACAGCTTTAAGACCGGGCGATAATTATGTTGTATGTCATACTTATACTGAAAATGGCTGCGCTGATAACTTTTCCTCCAGTATTTTTGAGGTTTGTATGAATATTGTTGAGTTGCCTTATTGTAGCTCTGTTCCTGCTCCACAGGCTTCTATGGAAGTTTGTTCGGGTGAGGATTTTGAAATTGACTTGGGCAATTCCTGCGTAGCAGATAGCGACCTTACTACTGGCTTCAATAATGGTTTGTCAGGTTTTGCAGCATTTTATTATCAGAGCGGAGACAGATATGTAAGTTTTCCAGAAGATATAACTGCTGGAGGCATAGGCAGTAGTATTTTCATTAGATATTTCGGAGAATCTAACGTAGATAATGGCGGCGGTTGTTCTTCTATCGTCATGGATCCGATTATTAATACTTCTTGCGAACCGCTTGAGGTCGTTGTCGGTATCATTCCGGTGGACGTTAATAGTGTTGACGGTCCGATTGTGAATGTATTGTCTGATTGTAGAATCACTGAAATTACTGTTATTGTACAGCCACAATTAACTTCGCAAGTTACGGGCAATAGCATCCAATTGCTAACGGAAGATGGAACGGTTTGTGAAACCTATTCTAATAACTCCCCGACTCCAACACTTTCTGCCAACATCAGCTCTAATATACTCGTCAGTTCTGTCTTAAATGGTGGAACTTTCAATACCAATACAACTCTCTTAGGTACAAGAGGGCAAACTCAAACAGTACAAACCATTGTACCTAACAATCCAAGTAGTGGCGCAGATATTCCTGATGATATTCCATGCGTGACACCAAATGGAGGTGGCTTGCTCGCTGTGAATGATAATGGCGCAACACTACTCGCACATAATGTAGATGTCAATCAAGATGGTCAACTTGTATTCACTTATGAGTTGCCCGTACAGAAAGCCAAGTTGTATCCTAATCCGGCTACCAATCAATTATTTTTCTCGGCAGGAATCACCGATACTTATACTGTAAGGATTTATGATACGCTCGGAAAACAAGTATTTACAGGACAGACCAATGACGATACAGCTATTGATATTCAGCACCTTCCGTCAGGTTTATATACTTATGCACTTGAAGATAATCAACAAAATATCTTCGACCATGGGAAATGGGTAAAGCAGTAGAGAAGATTGTTGAATTACTTGATTATTAAATTGTTATTTGCTTCGCAAAAACTATCAAAATAAATATTGTTTTAGAAAATATAAAGCCATGGATCGCAATGATTCATGGCTTTTTTTATGCGTAAATTTTTGGCATGTTTAGAAATGTAAAATGTAAAATTCAAAATTCAAAATAATAAATGAAAAAGTGCTTGTAGTACCCCGTCATTCGTCGGGGCAGGCGTACACAAACATTATTATTTTCTTATTTTTTAATAAATTTAAAATCAATAAAATACGAAAAAATCGCGTTAGTTTCGCGTCCTACAACTTTTACATTTATTATTTTACATTTTACATTTTAGGTGGTGTTCGACAAAAATAGGGTGAGCAATTATACGCGAGTCGCAAGGCGAATTCCTTTGCTGAACACGGATATTTGAGTATTAAAACACCCATTTTCACACAAAAACATTTGCCTTGCGACATTCCCTATTTTACTCGAACACCTCCACATTTTACATTTCAAAAAAAGTGTTCACTACATTTCTAAACATGCCTAAATTTTTATCCCAAAAAGGAAAGATTATATCAACCGCCAATCAATTTCCTCCTCACCCCGCTCACTCAAAATACGATTTGCGGTAGAGAAATGTTCATTACCAAGAAAAGCATTTCCTGCAAGCGGAGAAGGATGCACCGCCTTCAGAACGTGGTGTTTTTCCGTATCAATCAAGACTTCTTTGGCTTTCGCAAAATTGCCCCAAAGCATAAAAATAACGCCTTCGCGCTCCTCCGATAATTTGCGAATAACCGCATCTGTAAAGCGTTGCCAACCAATTTTTCGATGCGACCCCGCCTTTTTATGCTCTACCGTCAACATGGCATTGAGCAGAAAAACGCCCTGTGCTGTCCACTTTTCCAGATTCCCATGATTCGGAATTTCAAAGCCCTCAATATTCGTAGAAAGTTCTTTGTAAATATTTCGCAATGATGCAGGAATTTGTACGCCCATTGGTACAGAAAATGACAACCCATGCGCCTGCTTCGGATTATGATACGGGTCTTGACCCAATATCACGACTTTCACCTTATCAAAAGGCGTACTATCAAAAGCATTGAATATCAACGAGCCGGGCGGGTAAACTATCCTCCCACTTTGCTTTTCGGCAATTAAAAATTGCTTTATCGCCGCAAAATACGGCTGCCCAAATTCTTCCTGCAAAGCCGCCTTCCAACCGGCTTCTATTTTTACATCGGTAACTTTCATGTGTTGTTGTGTTGTTGTGTTGACGAGTTGTTGTGCTGATGAGTTGTCGGAAACAAAAGTACGTCAACTCATCAACCCGACAACTCAACAACTCATCTATAACTTAAATCCCATGCCTTTAAATTCTTCTAATTTGGCGGCGACGGCTTCGTCATCTAAGGCAATGATACGCGCTGCGAGTACGGCGGCATTGCGTGCGCCTGCTTTGCCTACGGCGAGTGTGCCTACGGGTACACCGGGCGGCATTTGTACGATAGAATACAGGGCATCAACTCCGCCTTGCAAGCCACCTTCCAAGGGTACACCCAAAACGGGAAGTTGGGTATGTGCCGCCACTACGCCGGGTAGCGCTGCTGCCATACCTGCCGCTGCAATGATAACTGTGTAGCCGTTTTGTTTGGCATTTTCTGTGAGTTCAGTAGCCAATTTTGGATTGCGGTGCGCTGATGCTACGTGCATATCCGCCTGAATACCAAACCATTCGAGGTAGCGAACGCTGTCATTCATCACAGGTTCGTCGCTTTTTGAGCCAATTAGAATTAGTACTTTTTTCATGTTGTCAACTGGAGTTGACAGTCGATAGTCGATAGTCCATAGTCCATAGATGACTGCGAGAAGGTATTCGTTTCACGCCTGCTATGGACTATCGACTATCGACTACGGACTATCAACTATTTATAAAAAATCAACGTCAATAGAATATTTATAATTCATTAAATATGAAATCGCTTCTTGGATGTCGAGTCCTTCGAAGACGACTTGATATAGCATTTCGATAATCGGGGTATGTGTGCCGTACTCTTTGACAGCTTTCCGAATTATTTTTAAGGTACGTACCCCTTCTGCCACTTCGTTCATGTCTTGAATAATGTCAGACGTGGATTCGCCTTGCGCCAAACGTCTTCCAAAAGTGTAATTCCGGCTTTGGGTACTGGCTGCGGTAGCTACAAGATCGCCAATACCCGCCAAGCCAAGAAAAGCAGACGTATCTGCCCCCATTGCCTTCCCGACATGTATCATTTCTATCAAACCGCGCGTAAGGTATAATGCCCATACATTTTTGCCCATACCGATACCACCCAAGATACCCGACCCCAAAGCGATGATATTTTTCAATGCTCCCGCCAACTCTGCGCCAAGCAAATCGTGAGACGCATATGCCTGAAAACGAGGGCTTTGTAAGGCTAAACGCCCGGCTTTGATGACTTCATTATATTTACTGGCAATAACAGTCGCGGCGGGTTGTCCTTCTACGATTTCGGCGGCAAGATTGGGTCCCGACAAGCAGCCTACACGTACCACAGCACTTTCTTGCAAAATAACTTCGCTCATGGTGTGGATGCCCTTGCGCTTAATGTTGAAATTTGCAGTTTGCTCCGGTTCTGTCGTATCAAAACCTTTCGTGCCATGTATCAGCATGTGATGAGGACGCAGGCAGGGCGCAAATTCGCGCATCATTTCTCTGAAATTTTCTGAAGAAACAATCGGAAATATGAGTGTACATGCTGCCGAAACTTCTTCCATACTTGTTGTAGCCCTCACATAATCAGGCATTTGCACACCCATATGAAGATGCTCGTCGTTGATATTCGACATCACTTCTTCACGACGCGTACATATAATTACAGGATAATTCAGTGCTATCAATCCCGCTATAGCTATTCCAAAACTTCCTGCTCCGATAACACCCACTGGTTTTCTGGCACTGATGTCGCTCATGATTTTGTTATTTGTTGATTCGTGTACTCGTTATTCGTTGATTCGTTATTCGTTATTCGTGTGATTTTTTTGCAAAAAAAATAAAACGAGTACGCGCGAATAACGAGTACACAAATAACGAATAACGATTCCCCAAATAACGACCACCGCAAAAATAGTGAAATTAATTTGAGGAAAATAATATGTAGAATTTATGCACGTAAGATTAGCGTAAAATTATCCCCTTAATTATTCGGTTTATTCATTGTGCCTTACGTACTTTGTGCTTAGGGAAGACGAAAAAAATAATCTACCCGTCTGAATCGTTCTTTTTCTCATATGTTTCACTAAATTTTCCTTATCCCGAAAGCATTCGGGACGCGTCAAATTTAGCCAAACATATAAAAAAAATAACTTCTTCATTTAGAGTAGATTATTTTCTTCCTCTTCCCTTATAATTCTTCTCGGATAATGAACGACAAACTACGAACTAAGAACCACTTACTAAAAACTGTATTGTATCTTTTGATAAATGTAATTGCTGTCGGTAGTTCATTTGCTCAACAAGGAAAACCCGAACAACCGGAGCACGGACCGGGTGGCTGGGGAAACTATAAGCATGAGTCGATAGAGGTGATTGGTGAATTTGCGGAGGAAGCCGACGGGTATTGGATGTATTTGCCGGCTTCGCCTATGCCGGATAGCGCAGATGTGGTGGTGTTTTTGCATGGTTTTGCGGCGCACAATCCTGATTTGTATGGTGCTTGGTTACGACATTTGGTGAATCAAGGCAATATTGTAATTTATCCGCGTTATCAAAAGAGAATGTTGATACCAATTCCTTTCAAAACATACGCCGATAATGCAGCAAAGGGCATCAGGGATGCACTGGCTTATCTGGAAAAAGAACAAAAAGTGATACCACGTACAGAGAATCTGGTGTATGTAGGTCATTCTTACGGCGGAAAAATTGCTGCTTATTTTGCTATTAAATATAAAGATTACGGACTTCCGAAACCTAAAGCAGTATATCCTGTACAACCCGGAGTGATTGACTTCAAGGAGGCACAATTGAAGGATTACAGCGATATGGAAGAGGATATAAATCTACTGACCTTAGTGGGAGAAAAAGATGGAATTGTAGGGGATATGCTTGCGCTGCTAATTTTTAATACGGCAGGGGCAAGGCAGAAAAATCTCATCTTGAGTGTACGAGATAAGAAGCGCAAAAAGCCCAAATTAGATGTGACACATGCTGCTCCTTGTGCCGTAGATAATGAGTTTAAAGCCTTTAAACACAGTAATTATATCATGCGAATCGGCAAACGCCGTTCGGAAACCGATGTGGTTGATTATTATTGTTATTGGAAATTACTGGACGCGCTGATGGATTGTTCTTTTTACGGAGAAAATTGTGAATATGCCTTCGGCAATACTGAACAACAGACGTTTATGGGGCTTTGGAGTGATGGCAACCCCGTAGAACCTATGCGGGTATTTATTGACCCCGTTTATCCTAAAAAAAGTGAACGCAAGAACAAAAAGATTGGAAAATCCGTTAAAAAGAAATAACTTGCAGAACGAGTTATTGAGTTACGTGTTAATTAAGCAGACGTGAGAGGTGGTTTCATAATCAATTCCTTCCACCATACTATTCAATATGTTCGCCAATTTTGAATTTTGAATGAAAAATTTTGAATGATGAAAAATGTATAATTTGTTAATTATTAATTATCAGTAAAAAATAAAATAAGATTTAAATTCATTTGTCATTCAAAATTCATAATTCATAATTTGGCGAAGACATTCACTATTAACAGTATTTTGAAACCCGTAACCCGCTACTCGGAATAAATAGAACAATCAGCACCTTAAAATATACCCTCTATGAATAAAAAGAAAATAGTCGTACTCACCGGTGCAGGTATCAGTGCCGAGAGTGGTATCAAAACCTTCCGTGACGCAGATGGTTTGTGGGAAGGGCATGATGTCATGCAAGTGGCTTCGCCGCAGGGTTTTGCTGCAAATCCTGAACTTGTTCTTGATTTTTATAACCAACGGCGCGCGCAGTTGGATAAAGTAGTTCCTAATACCGCCCATATCACTTTAGCGGAGCTTGAAAGCCAATACCACGTTACCATTATCACCCAGAATGTAGATGACCTTCACGAACGAGGCGGTTCTGCCAATATTATCCACTTACATGGCGAACTCCGAAAAATTCGTAGCGTAGAACATCCTGAACTGATATACGATTATAAGGATCCAATAAAATTGGGCGATACTTGCGAACGAGGCGCACAATTGCGCCCACACATTGTCTGGTTCGGTGAGGCTGTACCTATGCTCGAAGTAGCTGCTGCTACTACGATGAACGCCGATATTTTAATCATTATCGGTACTTCGATGCAGGTTTATCCGGCTGCCAGCCTGATTGGATTTACCGAGCCGCATATCCCCAAATACTTTATCGATCCACGCCCCGCTATTCACGCTTCCGATTATCCGAACCTTACTATTTTTGCCGAAAAAGCCACAAGCGGTGTACGCCGCGTTGTTGATATTTTGATGCAAAAATAGCTGGGCATACAATTATATAAAACATAAGTAATTTAACACTTTTGTGTTACTTTCATGTGATTGTCCTGCCACAATTATGCAAATTTTTCATTACACTTATCTACTATATGATAAGGTGCCGAGATGAATCCCTCCGGGTGATTTTATTTTTGTTTGAGCTATTATCGTAGGTATTTTGATTAAAAGCGCAATTTTAATTGTTCCTATACGTCTCATCCAAAGAGCGAAAACACGGCATCTACATGGCAGCGACTTAGGTCGCTGCTTTTTTTATTTTTATTTACCGAAACCCAACTTATATAGGTTTTATCCGTTAAAAAATTCAAATTCTAAAATATTAGATTCTGATTTATGTCCTAAATGAACTTATTTTTAGGTATCAGTGATTTAGAACTTTTTATATTAGCCTTAGCGCAACTTGAATTAATTATTATCTTTATGCCCGTTTTTGAAAGCAACTTTAATTATTAAACGATCATCAATGTCGATTTTAACAAAGAAATCAGAGGAGTTTTTATTTAAGTACCTGAACAACGCATCTCCAACAGGCTTTGAAGCTCCTGGACAAAAAATTTGGCTCAATTATATCAAACCTTATATTGATGAATTTGAAGTAGATAGCTATGGTACTGTATTCGGGGTGATTAATCCGGGGCAGGATTATCGTGTCGTTATTGAGGCTCATGCTGATGAGATTTCTTGGTTTGTCAATCATATCGACGATAAAGGCTTTATCAGAGTCGTCCGCAATGGCGGTTCCGACCACCAAATAGCTACTTCTAAGCACGTCAATATCCATACGAAAAAAGGAATCGTTAAAGGTGTTTTCGGGTGGCCCGCTATACACACCCGTCGCAGCAGCGAGAAGGAGAAAAATCCGAACCTAAAAACAATTTTCATTGATATTGGGGCTAATTCTAAAGAAGAAGTACTCGAAAAGGGTATCCACGTTGGTTGTATAGTGACTTATCCCGATGAATTGACGCTACTCAATGACCGATATTACTGCGGACGTGCATTGGACAATAAAATGGGCGGTTTTTGTATTGCAGAAGTTGCCCGGCTTCTCAAAAAAAATAAAGTCAAACTCCCCTACTCACTCTATATCGTCAATGCCGTACAAGAAGAAGTAGGATTGCGTGGCGCACAGATGATTGCTCAACGTATCAAGCCTGATGTAGCCATTGTCACTGATGTCACGCACGATACGCATACACCGATGATTGCGCCCAAAGAACTTGGAGACATAAAATCGGGAGAAGGTCCCACCATTACCTACGCTCCAGCTGTTCACAATATTCTACAAGAACTCATCATAAAAGCTGCCGAAAAGAGCAAAATCCCCCTCCAACGTGAGGCTGCCTCACGCTATACCGGCACGGATACCGATGCGTTCGCCTATTCCAATGAAGGCGTACCCGCAGCACTTATCTCACTTCCTCTACGCTATATGCACACTACCGTAGAAATGGCACACAAAGATGACATCGAAAATCTCATTTGCCTAATTTATGAGACACTTCAAAAAATCAAGAAAAATCACAATTTTAAATATCTTTAGTGTGCTGACGAGTTGTTGAGTTGACGAGTTGTTGAGGTGTTGAAAAACTTCGTCAATTCGTCAATTCGTCAATTCAACAACTCGTCACTATGCTAAAAAAAATCATCGACCTGATATTATACAGCAATCTGTTTATTGCTTGCTGTGCAGTAGCGATGACATGGCAGACGCAGCTATTGCTGGGACAAGACTTGGCGTTGACGCCTTTGGTGGGTTTAGTCTTTTGTGCAACTTTGGTGATATATGCTTTGCATCGCGTAGTCGGCATGTCGAAGGTGAAGGAGTTTTTGGATGTGGAGCGTTTTCATGTGATTCAGACCTACAAATCACACATTCTGTTTTACGCGGCATTGGCAACAGCAGGTGGTGCGATTTGTTTTTTTTATTTAAATATCTACACACAAGCCGCACTCGTCATTCCTGCCTTGCTTTCGGTGGCGTATGTTTTGCCATTTCTCGGAAAAAAAAGAGAAAAACGGTTGCGCGATGTACATTTCATTAAAATATTCCTAATCGCGGTCGTGTGGGCATATGTGACGATATTATTACCCGCGATAGAATTGGATATTTGGCAGGAAAAACGGATATGGTCGATATTTGCAGAACGCAGCCTTTTTGTGTTTTGCATCACACTCCCCTTCGACATTCGTGATTTAAAAGTAGATAAACACAACAAAGTCAACACATTACCCGCTAAACTTGGACTTACTAATACACTTCGACTCGCGCTCTTGCTAATGACAGTTTTTGTCGTTTTGTGTTATGTAAATTATGATTCCTGGTCTTTTCTTGCCTTATTAATTTCAGCCATTTCTACATATATTTTCATTTATTTTTCACCAAAATATACACACGATTATTATTTCACGGGATTAATGGATGGGACAATGATTATGCAGTTTTTGATGGTCTGGTGTTGTAGTTTCGTGGTACTATAAGTGTTATGGTGTTTTTTGTTTTTATAGAAAAAGGGCATCTGTGGGTCAGAAAATATTGAGCTTTAATTTCGTTCGAAAATACGGCTGACATTTTGCAAATGGCAGGCAATAACATTTTTTATTTCATTGATAATTTTTATTTTATACATTATTAACATTTTAAATAAAGTAAATAAATAATTCCGTTTGCTAAACTTTTCAAGTTTCGTAAACGTAGGCATATCACAGAATTTTATAATCAACTAAAATCAGTGCGTTGCTTCTCCGATAGCTATCGGAGTACGAAACTCAAAAAGTTTAGCAAACGGGATACTTAGAGATGTGGGGTATTGTTAGATTTTGCAAATGACAGACGAGTTTAGACAAATCTTCGAGTAGATTTCGGGTTAAGTTTATTTCCCCCACAATTTTTACCGTAGTGCAAAAAAAGAAACGCGGATTAATTCATTACTGAATTAATCCGCGTTTTTATTTTTCAAATTAATGGTATCGGTATTATAGGAAATTTCGCGAAGCGAGAAAACTAAATACTACAACACCAATATATCATTCACTTGACATGAAAATTTGCAGGATGTACCAGAACATCATCATCAATGCACCAAATAAACCGAGCGAAGCCGCTACATATTGGCTGGTACGGTATTGGTGAATCATATTAGATGTCTGATAGAGGATAGAACCGCCTGCCAGCAAAACCATAGCCGCAGAGAACCACAAACCAAGATGAAATCCGAAGATGGTACCGGCTACGATAAGCCCAATGGCTACGAAGCCACCAACCATCAATCCTGTACGTAGGAAAGAAAAATCCTTACGTGTGAGTAATGCGACTGCTGATAATCCTGTGAATAATCCAAGCGTAATGATACCTGCCTGCATCACCATTTCAGGTTTGCCAACGATAGCAATCGCCATGTACATCAGTGGTACGAAGATAAATGCCTGTGCAACAACATATAATAGAAGTGCGCCATATTGAGCATTTTTATCTGTACTGCCCATTGCCCAGCGTTCTGCCATTGTAGTCGCAAACATAAAGCCACCCAAAACGAGCAACCAAGTCATACCTTGCGTCATTGCCAAACCAATTTTGACAATTGCAGGTGTACTAAGGAATATCGCCTCAACAATAATAAAAAGCAAGACAGCAAGAGCTACGTGTAAATATGTTTTTCTGATAAATGTAGTGCGTTCGGTGACAGATACCTGACTCGCTACTAAATTCTGGTCTAAGGGGGTGTTATAATCCATAATTGATTGATTTAGATGATAAAAAATGTTTCTTTCGAATAGTAATATTACAAAAAATTTGCCGAAAAAGTTTTTTTGATGACAGTTATTTTTTTGATACTCAAACAGACAAGAATGTCTGTGTTACGTTTTCACTTCTTCAATGATAGATGTACCAGTCGAATGGTCGTCGCAAGTCCATTGCCATGCTTCGTGTAGGCGGATGCGCCCATCTTCGAGGACTTCGGGGGTCGATTGGCAACGCCCGGTTTTAAATTCTCCTGCACGATTGAGGTGTTGGTAGCGCATATCGAGCGAGCCGTCATCATGTACAAATGCCATCAGTGTTCCCCACCAAATATTGCCTCCTTCGTAGGTTGCCCATACGATACTCCCCTCATGTCGATAGTGAAATCGCGTCTCCTCAGATACTTCGCCTGTACCTGTACTATCTACCGTAACAAATATTTTATCGTGGTAATTTATCAATATAAGTTTTAAGTTTAAGAATAAGAATAAGTCTAAACCATGAATTTCCACAAAAATAGCAATCTATCTAAGTTTGCTCAACTTTGGCAATCAATAAGCTGCAAAGTATTGTAATTCAATAAATTATAGAAAACTATGAGCCTACAACTATGAATTGATAGCCACAAAAATAAAAAAGTCGCCTGTAATAAGCGACTTTTATAGCAAGAAATTTATGATGGGATGAGCAAAATAAATTTCTGTTTGATAACAAGGGAATATATTTTCTTCAAACAATAGACTGAAACTCGTTCATCATTATTTCACCTGTATTTTTCTTGTCAGTGTTTTGGAGAATGTATTGAGAATCACTGTATAATTTCCTGTTGGAAACTCATCATACACCAATTCGTAAAGTGTATTATCGGGCAATTCCCATAAAATGGCTCCCTTGATGATTTCACCTTTTTCATTTTTGACAACAAGCTCTTTGGCGTAACCGTCAATTTCCATGAAATCTATGAAGCAAATTTTATTATCAGGGTCAGTAGCAAAAACCTTTTGAGTATTGACTTCCTCGTATGTAGGTAGTTCAATATCAATATTGTCGTGTGGTTTGGGTTGAGCGAATGATAGGGTAAATGCGAGAAAAAATATCAAGCTCGAAAGAGCAGTTTGAAGACTCATAGCGTTTCAAATTTTACAATTGTTAAAACTATTTATTTAGACGTGCAAATATAGTCATATGATACATTCAAATGACAACATTAACTTTGTCATAACATTTGAGACCCCATTGAAAATTTCACACTTAGTATAATTTAGACTTTGGACAGAGGAAATTAGGGAATTGGGAAATTCGGTAAATCCCTCTATTTAAAATTTTTATGGAAAATAATTATTTACATATTTTATTATATTAATAAAACTAAAACAACTGATAATCAATAGATTACGGATTTTAACGTAATTTCCCAATTCCCATTCTGTCCAAAGTCTAAGTATAATGTATTCGCCAAATTATGAATTTTGAATGACAAATAAATTCAAATCTTATTTTATTTTTTGCTGATAATTAATAATTAACAAATTATACATTTTTTATCATTCAAAATTCAAAATTGACGAACACATTGTTAGTAAACGCCGTATATTTTATTTTATTGTATAATTCAAGTTGTAGCTTGTGAGTTGGAAGGTAAGCACAAAAAAAGTCCCTTGCTACGCAAAAGGACTTCAGTTTAGAGGAAAGAGGAAAATCGTTTTTCTTTTCAAATTTGTTTATCTAACCAAATTTTAATTTAACCAAAAATAAAACTCTATAAACAAGTAGGGAGAACACTGGAAAAAGTTGCATTAGGTGTGTTTTTTGAATGTTAAAAAAACTAAATGTCGCGTAGTCACGAGAAGAATGCATTGACTTCTTCTTCCTCCCAAAAGGGTTTGCTCATCGGAGTATTTAGTTCTGGTTTGGCTTGATATTTTTTAATCTCTGCTTCAAATTTTTCGTAATCTCCTTCCTCGCTGTACGAGTGATATGTTTCGAAAAAATCACCGTTTTCAAAACCGTAAATCACATAACCCGCAGGATTGATTCGGAAAAAAGGTTGATTGAAAAATGGTCGTCGGGCATCGAAAAAATGTTGTAGATAAGACACAAGATTTATGGTGCAAAATCGCAAATCTTCTTTAGAAAGTTCTTCATCATTGGGTGGACGGTAAATACCGGACTCTTCTCCTTCTTTCGGAGAACGATAATAATGAAAATAAGGCATATTACCCTTTATATCCGTCAACATGAGTGCGTATTTATATTTTTTGTCGCCTTGTTCTACATCAATCAAAAGCCTGTATTGGTAAGAACATTTGTAATCGTCATAGCTATTATGCGGACCAAATAATCCGAACAAACTCATATACATTTTGGCATGGTTAAAGTTGGTTTTTTTGTAATGGTCGGTCATAAACCATACAAAATCCCAATCTTCAAAAATCGGTACATAACTAGTCTCGCGTATATCAAACCATTTTCGGCATGTTGTTCTTCGGAAGGTAAGCGTAACATCTATTTTGTCGCTATAAATCGTAACAGGCGTAGGCATAGGCGTAAATTTAGATATTTAAAATACGTAAATTTACAAAAAATTCGCATCAAATGTCAAGGGTAAAATATCTTTAATCGTCTCTAAGACATACACTTCGCCTGTTTCGCCATACAAAATCACGCGAATGGGTTGTTTGAACCTGTATTCGCTCTCGTGTATCACTTGTCGGCATGAGCCGCAAGGCGTAATCGGTTTATCTACAAGACGGCTCCCACTTTTTGCGGTAATGGCTAATGCTTCTATCGCTTCATGTGGATATTGTGAGGCGGCTGCAAATATCGCTACCCGCTCGGCACACAAGGTCACAGGAAATGCCGCATTTTCCTGATTACTACCAATAATAATTTTACCGTTTTTCAGTCGTAATGCTGCCCCAACCTTAAATTTGGAATACGGTGCATAGGCATCTTCCAATGCTTTTTTTGCCGCTTCCATCAAGGTCGCGTCCGCTTGATTCAGTTCTTCGACATTTTCATACACCTCTATATTTGTATTTAAACTAAGTATTTTCATAATTTGAGTTGCGAGTTGCGAGTTAAGTAAAGAAAAAACAATAACTTCCACATTTGGACGGATTCTTTTGTGCTTATTTTCCTCCTTGAAAACAGTCATCCCGAAAGCTTTCGGGACTCCCATTTCCAAGAAAAAAACTAAGCACAAAATAACCTCGTCGAAATTGTGGAACTTATTATTTTTTCTTTACTACGAATTGCGAGTTGACTAAAAACACGTAAAAAAAGTGACTGAACGCTCAATTTGCCCCTACATGCTCCTTTTTATTGTATTTGATAACTCGAAAACCCCTAACCCACAACCCGAATTTCATTAATTATTTTAATTTTGCCACATTCTGTACTGTTTATGTTCTCCTAGCCAGTGCTGTTCTAAAAAAGGGCTTCAAAGATAGAAGAAATTTGTGATTTTCATCTCTATTTGAAATTCTTTTCATTTTCATCAGTAATGAGAGAATAATAATTTGGACATTATTCAATTTAAAAACATTTTATACATTTTGAAAAATATACTCATCATAGGTGCAGGTCGCTCGGCGACTGCCCTTATAGAATACACTCTACGCGAGGCAGAAAAGCACAACTGGTTTGTCACCGTAGCGGACAACGACCCGGAAGTTGCTGAACAAAAAGTGGGCGGACATACACACGGCAGAGGCACATGGCTTGATGTGATGAAGCCCAATGACCGTCGCGACATTATCGAACGCAATGATGTGGTGGTATCGCTACTGCCCGCGCACCTGCACATCAAGGTGGCGAAGGATTGTATCAAATACAAAAAGCATTTGGTGACGGCTTCGTATATCTCGCGTGATATGTATCGCTTGGGCGAACAAGTGAAGTCAGCAGAGTTGATTTTTATGGGAGAAATGGGGCTTGACCCCGGTATCGACCACATGTCAGCTATGCAAACCATCAACGAGTTACGCGCAAAAGGTGCTAAATTACAAGCATTTCGCTCCTATGCCGGTGGTTTGATTGCGCCCGAATCTGACGACAACCCGTGGCATTACAAATTCACTTGGAATCCGCGAAATGTGGTCTTGGCAGGGCAAGGAACAGCGCAATATATTGAGAATGGACACTATAAACACATTCCATATCACCGTCTTTTTTCGGAATACGAAGTCATTGATGTGCCGGGTATGGGCGAGTATGAGGCGTATCCTAATCGTAGTTCGCTGCTATATCGCACGACTTATGGTTTGGATAAAATTCCGAGCCTATTGCGAGGCACTTTGCGTGGCAAAGGATTTTGTGAGGCGTGGAACGCGCTCGTGCAAATTGGCTTGACGGATGACACTTATCCTATTATCAATTCGAGGAAATTGACTTACCATCAATTGGTAGATGGCTATCTACGACGAAATGACGGCAATAGCACACTCAAAGAGCGAGTAGCAGCAATACTCAAAATTGATAAAGATTCAGAGGTCATGAAAAAACTGGAATGGTTAGGAATTTTTGACCGTTCAAAGGTTGGTTTGAGCAAAGCCACACCTGCCCAAATCCTCCAGCATCTCCTCGAACAAAAATGGAAGCTCCAACCCGACGACAAAGACATGATTATCATGCAACATGAGTTTGATTATACCTTGAATGGTCAATCAGAATCGCTGGTTTCCACAATGGTCTTGAAAGGCAACGACTCCGTAGATACGGCAATGTCGCGCCTTGTAGGGTTGCCACTTGGGATTTTCGTAAAGTTGATTATGTTGGGCAAAATCAAAGCGACAGGGGTGAATATTCCTGTTATGGAAGAGGTTTATACGCCGGTATTGAAGGAATTGGAGGATTATGGCGTGGTATTTAAAGAAACAATGAAGTAGCGAGTGACGAGTGACGAGTAGCGAGTAGCGAGTGACGAGTCTTTTTGATTCGACAACTCACCAATTCGTCAATTCACCAATTCGTCAATTCATCAACTCGTCAATTCATCAATTCATCAATTCATCAACTCATCAACTATGAAACATTTACTTGCGCCTTCCTTATTGGCGGCAGATTTTACGCGGCTGCATGAAGCAGTAGATTTGGTGGAAAATTCGGGAGCCGATTGGTATCACTTGGATGTGATGGATGGAAGTTTTGTGCCGAATATTTCCTTTGGTATGTCTATCATCAAGCAATTGAGAGCGATTTCTAAGAAGCCGTTTGATGTGCATTTGATGATGGTGGAGCCGGAAAAATATATTACTCAATTTCGCGAAGCGGGTGCAGATGTGATTACGGTGCATTATGAGGCTTGTCCGCATGTGCATCGCACATTGGCGCAGATACGCGAGACGGGTGCGAAGGCAGGCGTAGCCATCAATCCGGGTACGCCCGTTTCAGTCTTGGAAGATGTATTGGATGAAGCGGATTTGGTTTTGGTGATGTCGGTGAACCCGGGTTTTGGCGGGCAGAAATTTATTTATAATACGCTCAAAAAAATCGAACAGGTCAAAGAACGTCTTATCACAAGAAATCTTCCTGCAAAAATCGAGATAGACGGCGGCGTGGGTTTGCAAAATGCAGAAGCGATATTGAAGGCTGGAGCAGATGTTTTGGTGGCGGGAAGTAGTGTTTTTAAATCCGAAAATCCGAAGGAGGCAATTGTGAGATTGAAGGAGATTGGGAAGGGGAGTTTGTTGGTTTAGTAACGATAAAACAATAATTTCACGATTTGGACGGCTTCTTTTGCGCTTATTTTCTCCCTTGAAAACAGTTATTTATCCAGATAAACGCCTATTTTCAAGAGAAAAACTAAGCACAAAATAATCTCGTCGAAATCGTGAACTTGTTATTCTATCGTTACTTAGAAGTGTTTATTGAGTTCTTCTACTAGACTGTGGACGTTTGTTGCTGGATTTTTTTCTGCATAATTTATGTCTTGCTGGTTTTCTAATAATTTTTCTGCTCTGCTTATGGCTTGTGTTTGGTCAGCATTTTCATCTTCTTCGAGTCGCTTGTAAATGGTCTGTGCAAAGGCAATATTTTTTCCCATTTTTTCATAATTGCAGCCCCACCACTCACTCAATTTATCATAATATTCGTGTCTTGTCCATTGATTGTCAAAATATTGATAATGCAATAAAAACCAGATTTCGAAGGCATCGTTGGAGTAAGCGACTTTGATATTTTTGCTTTCGGCAAGTGCTATGGCGTTTTCGTAATCTGATTTGATTTTGTCGGCATTTTCGCGCTGAATATCCATATCGAATACGACCCAAACTTCTTGCTGTTTATCCTCCGTTTTTAAATCAATGAC
>ENA-ORXR01001030-ORXR01001030.1-marine-metagenome-genome-assembly--contig:-NODE-1030-length-31674-cov-14.784726_pt1 | contig 31674 bp, 20 predicted proteins | sample MGYA00237866_ERZ511479 | MGnify/ENA metagenome assembly ERZ511479
GGACAATTACAATACAGTATCGACGGCGGTACGACCTTCCAATTAAGTAATGAATTTATCGACCTTCCGGCAGGAACGTATAACATCATTGTAAAAGACGAAAATAATTGCGAAGCCAATTCAACAGGAATCGTTGATGGCGATGGCAATCCAAGCATTGATGACGTTGCAACGACCTCCGCAGCCTGTGGCGTGGATAATGGAACGATTACGATTACAGCGAGTGGTGGAAATGGACAATTACAATACAGTATCGACGGCGGTACGACCTTCCAATTAAGTAATGAATTTATCGACCTTCCGGCAGGAACATACAACATCATTGTAAAAGACGAAAACAATTGCGAAGCCACTTCAACAGGAATCGTTGATGGTGGAGCGGGTGTCCCTGTAATTAATGACATTCAGACAGCTTCATCTACCTGCGGTCTAAGCAATGGTAGTATAACAATTATGGCAACTGGCAACACGTCATTAGAATATAGTATTGACGGTGGTATGACTTTCCAGGCGGAAAACACTTTTAATAATATAAGTGAAGGTATGTATTCCGTCGTTATCAAAGATGAAAATGGCTGTATGACAACTGGCAATGCCAATGTCGGCAATATCGGAGGACCGACAGCTACCGCAACAGGAACACTATCTGCGTGTGATGCAGATAATGCCAGGGCAGTAGCTTTGCCTGAAGGCGGTACTGCACCTTACACTTATTTGTGGAGCGATGGACAGATGGATTCTATTGCCGTCAATTTAGGAGCAGGCACTTATACGGTCGTAGTAACTGATTCTAATAATTGCAGCACAACCTCAAATCCGGTCATAATAGAAGATGCTACTGCACCTGAAGCTACGGTGAATACCTCACCTGCTAATTGTGGAGAGAGTGACGGTGAAGCGACTGTTATGGTTACGGGAGGTATGCCCGGATACAACTATCAATGGAGTCACGATGACCAACAAACAGGTACTACTGCAACGGGACTTCCGGCAGGAGCGCACAATGTTACAGTTACAGATGCTAACCAATGTTCGGAAGTAACACCCTTCATCATAGGAACGATAGATGGACCTTCGATAGATACAATGACCACCGCAGCTACATGTGGTACAGCAGATGGTACGGCTACCGCGATACCTTCCGGCGGCACACCGGGATACACTTTCGAATGGGACGACAATGCAGACAATCAAATCACAGGTACTGCTATTGGCTTGTTCACTGGAACATATACCGTTACTGTAACAGACAATAGTAATTGTACTGCTATTCAAATCTTGGAAGTACCTGAATTACCCTCGGATGTGATGGTAACAGTAGCTGCCGTCACTAATGCAACATGCAATATCTCTACAAACGGTTCGGCATCCGTCAATGCCACGGGTGGCTCTGTGCTTACAGTACACACTTATCTATGGAATACTGATCCGCCACAAACTAATCCCACTGTACAAGGATTGGCTCCCGGCGAATATACCGTTACAGCAACGGATGATTTAGGTTGTATCGGTACGGCTACCGTAACAATTGGTACTGAACTGGGCATTGAGGCTCCCAGCCCCATTATAGGTAATGTGACGTGTAGTGGTGCGGATAATGGTTTCATTAGTGTTATACCGACGGGGGGCAGCAAACCTTATTCGCTCGAATGGTCAACCGGAGTCACGGATACCACCACCATTTTGGGACTGTCTGGCGGAGATTATATGCTAACGATTACAGATAATGACGGATGTAGTGTAGTCGATACTTTTATGGTTACCGAACCCGCAGCTTCCATATTTATTAGTGTAGAAGAAGTAAAGGAAGCGGATTGTATTTTAAATAATGGAAGAATAGAAATTTCTGTTGATGGTGGTATAGAACCATATTCTTATTTATGGTCACACGATAATACGCTCAATTTGCCTATGGCAGAAAATTTACTTGCTGGAGTTTATACCGTCATTGTAATGGATGATGAAATGTGCCAAGCCGCAGACACAATGGAAGTGGAAAGTATAGGAGACATCACAGCTTTGGCAATGGAAATGTCCGACGTGAAGTGTTTTAATGATAATAATGGTGTAGCAACCGCCTCCGCAACAGGCGGCACACCTCCTTATAACTACAACTGGGAAAACAGCACATCCACTCAAATGACAGCAGACGATTTGTCTGCCGGAATACACAATATAACTATTACTGACGCAGCCGGATGTAGCGATGTAACAACTGTTACTATCGCTACGCCGGATGTTCTTGAAGTCACGGCATCGGGTATGGCTACGGATTGTAATGGCGGTTCGCTGACTGCGGAAGCAACAGGAGGCACAGGCGATTACACATTTACATGGAGCGACAACCTCGGCACAGGAAATACCTTGTCAAATGTTGCCTTCGGAACATATCAAGTGACGATAACGGATGAAAACAGTTGCTCCCAAACCACAGAAGCCACAGTCGAAGCCTCACAAGCGATAAATCTTGACTTCACAAGCAGTAACACAAGCTGTTTTAATACCAATGACGGACAATCAACGGTCACTCCAGCAGGCGGAAATCCTGATTATACTTACTTATGGGACAATGGCGAAACCAGCAATCCTGCTACAACTTTAAGTGCAGGAATTCACACTGTTACTGTAATGGATGCAAGCGGTTGTATAGGTATAGGCGAGGTCAATATCGGCAGTCCGACGGCAATTACCGTAGGACAAGATATTAGCGAAATACTTTGTTTTGGTGATAGCGGTGAAGCTACGCTTAATCCAACAGGCGGAAGTGGCAGTTTTACTTACGAATGGAGTAATGGCGCAGCCGGACCAACTGCCACAGAACTTACGGAAGGTGATTACACCGTAAGCATTACGGATGATATGGGATGCAGCACCGAAGTCAATGTCAATATCACGCAGCCCGATGAATTATTGAGTACTTTCGATACCGCAGGATTTGATTGTAGCGGTGGTGGAGATGATGGCAGCATAACTGTCTTGCCTACGGGCGGCACGTCAGGTTACGATTACGATTGGAGTACAGGTGGTTCAGGTCCAACCTTGTCAGGACTGACCGCAGGCGAATATACCGTCACAATTACAGATGCAAATGGCTGTATCGTTACAGAGAATATTAATACCGGCGACCCGGCAATTATTTCTATGATATATGATGTAAAAAATATTGCTTGTATTAATAATGAAACAGGAGGTATTGAAATTATATCAGCCTCCGGCGGTAGTGCGCCTTACATGTATTCACTTGATGGAGGAGCGTTTGTCTCTGACACCGATTTCAATGAATTGGCAGATAACCTCCCTGCGGGTACTTATGAAATTACAGTGGAAGATTCTAACGGCTGTTTTAATACCGAAACGATTGTCATTACAGAAGACTTTGAACTCACTGCTGATTTGGGTGATGATATTTCAGTCGAATTGGGTGAGAGTGTAGAGTTGTCTGTAGAGACCAACAACACTACCGATACACTTTCTTATTTGTGGACACCGACAGATGGTTTGAGTTGTCCAGATTGTCCGAATCCGACGGTCAGTATCACACAAACCACAACTTATCAAGTGCTTGTAAGTTTTGGTAGTTGTACTGCTACTGACGAGATTACAGTCAATGTAGATGTAAGTCGAAATGTATTTATACCCAATGTATTTTCACCGAATAATGACGGACAAAATGACCTGTTTATGATTTATGGTGGAAAAGGTGTGGCTGGTGTAAAAGTATTCAAAGTATATGACCGTTGGGGCGAATTGATATGGGAAAACCAAAACATTCGCACGGATGATCCCGCGCAAGCATGGGACGGTACATTTAGAGGCAAAACACTCAATCCGGCAGTGTATGTTTATTATGCAGAAGTCGAATTTGATGATGGTCAAATCATTCCGTATAAAGGAGATGTTACATTAACACGATAGCGCGTATTTTGAATAAAAAAACAAAATATGAATACGATTGTGATATAAATATATTTAAAATAAATTCAAATTCCTGAAACTAATAATAATCCAGTACGTAAATTCGTTTTTGAACAAATTTTTGTAATTTCGTCGTTCTTTTGCGAAAACGTAATTTTTTAAAAGAAAGTAATGGTGATGAGTCGATTGCTGTGTCAGTACATCGGAGATGTTTCGCACAGCGAAATAACCGATATACAGACTAATAAACTCATCCACTAAAAGCTAATGAATGAATTTTGAATGAGTGAATGAATGAATTTTGAATGAATGAATAAATATGTCGATAATATTCACTCATTCGCTCATTCAAAATTCATTCATTCATTCACTCATTTTTTGCCAAAAAACGCAAAAGTTGAGAATATAGATACTAATTATAAATTAGAAAATGAAGTTAATCAAATATTTAACTATACTCGCTTGTACCTGCTTCATCGTTGGTACAACCACCGCGCAGGACATCCATTTCTCGCAATTTTACCTCTCTCCGCTCAACCTCAATCCGGCGATGACGGGTATGATGGACTGCACCCACCGCTTGACAGGTAATTATCGAAGCCAATGGCAAAGTGTCCTCGGAAACGATGCTTTCAAGACTTACTCCGTCTCTTATGATATGCGTGTACCCGTAGCACGTTATGACAACTTCGGTTGGGGACTCAGCCTCTGGGGAGACCGTGCAGGAGCTTTATCTTTCTCTACGATGGAAGCCCGTACACACCTTGCTTATAGCAAACGTATTGCAGGTGGGCGCAAACGTGCTACTTACCTTGCGGCGGGTGCCGAAGCCGGTATTGCCCAGCGCAGTATCGATTTTCTCAATGCACAATGGGGAACGCAGAATGATGGCGGCGGATTCGAACCAAGTCTGCCTACAAATGAAGAATTTGATTATAATAACTTTCTGTTTGCAGATTTTTCCGGTGGATTATTGCTATACAGCGTATTGAACGAGAATACGAATTTTTATGTCGGTGGTGTTTTTAGTCACCTCAATCGTGCTAACCAATCTTTTAATGACGGCAATGAGGAGAATGAAGAATTTGAGGCATATTACAGCAAATTGACGATACATGCAGGTGGTGAAGTCATGCTAACAGACCGCTTGGGCTTAGTGCCGGGTATCGTTATTTTTGACCAAGGACCTGCTTTTGAATTAAATGCCGGAACGAGTGTGAAATTCAAAATGGGTAGTAGATACAAACGTGGTGGTGGCAGCCAAGCCTTTCATCTCGGTCTCTGGGGGCGTATGTCCAATCGTTTAGATAGTGGCATTTGGATGGATGCGCTGATACTTTCTACCCGTTTCGACTTCAATCAATTCACACTTGGCTTTAGCTATGATGTAAATGTATCCAGCCTTCAGGTCGCTTCTAATTCCAATGGTGGTTATGAGTTGTCTCTTGTCTATAAGATTTGTAATGAAGACAGACGTGGTGTTATTTGCCCTGAGTTTTAGAAAAAACGCAAAAAAAATGGCTGTACTCAAAACGAATACAGCCTAAACACAAACGAAATAAACCAACATTTTTTATATTGATCAACCACTTTTGGTTGTTTGTTAGTTTTCCTCCAGAGGTAGAAATAGCCGAGTGTCTTGACACCCGGCTATTTTTTTGTCTTATGGGGTGTCCTGTCGAGGTTAAAGTTAATCAAGGGTTATTTTATATTGTTTTTAAAAATAATTTGTACGTGTGAATCTTTTCAGGGGATTACAGAGGCTTAATTATCTCTTGGCTCTCGTACAGACATGTCTGTGGTAGTAATTCCTACTTTAGTACGAATCTTTTTATGATTATTCGTAGAGTCACCTCTCTCAACGGACGTGTCCGTAGTAGTAATTTTTATTTTATAGTATCGAAATATAAATGTCCACCAATCAATAAAACCCTGAATGTCAGATGACTCCTGTACAGATACTTTATCCGGTGCTATCGGTTGGTTGGTATTGCTTTGGGCGATTGTGGTATTGACCATCAGGAAACAGATTAATAAAATAGCCGACAAAGCCCTGAACCAACTGCAAATGTTTTTAACCTTTTTCATATAGCTTTAATTTTATAAGATGAATTAATTAAATAGCAAGCATAAAGTGTCGTTTAAAAATGATATTCCTGATAGTGTGATTAAGTAACGAGTAAATAATAAATCACGATTTGGACGGCTTCTTTTGTCCTTATTTTCCTCCTCGAAAACAGTCATTTATCCCGATAAACTCTCGCTTTCAAGAAGAAAACTAAGAACAAAATAACCTCGTCGAAATCGGGAACTTATTATTTGCTCGTTACTAAGTGTTTTAAAATTATGTATTTATGTCTTTTTTCAAGATTACATTTTATTTATAACGCAAATATCGGTATAATAATTCATTGAGGTTATTAGTTAAAAAACGCCCATTGTTTAAGAAAATTTAGCTTTTTTTAAGTTTTTTTCAATTCAATTTACCTTTAAATAACTGACAATCAGCTATTTATTGCATGGAAAAAACTTAAAAAAAAGTTACACTTGTTGTCATTCCACCGAAAAACATTATTTTTACCCAGATTTTCAACAAACAAATACAAATGGAAGAAACACCCAAAACTATCAACGACAGTAAGCTAATTGCCTTTTTAGGAATATTGACCGTTCCAGAAATGAACCGTCTGGATAAATTTGTCGTCTCACCCTTTTTTAACGATAAAAAAGAAGTGATAACCTTATTTAAGTATCTGAAAAGATTACATCCTACTTTTGAGAAAGATATTTATCGTCGGCAAATTTACAATCATCTCTATCCGCAAAATACCTGTGCAAAGAATCAACCTTTAGATGGAAGGCGAGATGATGAATTGAGGTCTATGATGTTTCAGTTGACGAAACTGGTAAAACAGTTTTTGTTGTACGAAGCGAGAAATAAAAACGAAGTACGCTCGGAACAACAATTTGCTGAAATACTGCGTACACGAGGGCTGATAAAATATATTCCAAGTATTATCAAAAAAGCAAAAAATATTCAAGCCAAACGTCCCGAAGGAGACGCAATGTATCTACACGATAAATATTTAATTGCTGAGGTTGAACATAATTACATCAGGAGTGCCGGTCGTCAGAAAGACCGTGATTATCAGCCTATTATCACTGGGTTTCATTACCATGCACTTGCCGGGCGTTTGCGTGTGTATGCCGCCGCCCTTTCTGCCGAAAAGACGCTACCTAAATCGTATGATTATCCAATGCTGGAAACCCTATTAAATTATCTAACTACACATGACTACGCCCACATACCTATAATTGATATTTATTACCGATTTTGTATGTTATTCAGAGGTAAAGATATTATCAAGCATTACAAGCGTGCGTATGAAATATTGGAAAACAGAGGAAAGTATTTTCTTCATTCCGAATTACAATATTTGTATGATATATTGCTCAGTTTTTGCAATCTTCAAATCAATAAAGGTTACTTGGATTACAACCGACAAAAATTCGATATTTACCAACGTACTCTTCCCGAGAATATTTGGAATGAAGGCAAATACCTCCTGCGCGATCATTTTATATTAGCGGTTAGGTCAGCACTTAGTATTAAAGACATAGTTGGTGCAAGAGAAATCATTGATGTATATGGTAAAGAACTTCATCCAGAACAAAAGAAAAGCATTATTCTTTTAGCTAATGTGTTTTTGTGCCTAAGCGAAAGGAAATATGAAGAAGCCGAAAACACGCTGATAGATATGCGTAGTCCGCCTTCGGGTTTTTATTACGGTCTTTATTATCGTTGGATAGCTACGCAGATATACTATGAATTGAGTGTCAAAAAGGGAGGTGATTATTTGAGGAGGCTCAATAATGAAATTACTAAAATGGATGCCTACCTGAGAAACGCTAAAATATCAGGACGTAACAAAAAATTATATTTAAATTACTCAAACACATTGAGTCGCATCTATAAAATGCGCTTTAACAGGGTGAATACCCCCTCAATGAAGCGTTTAGAAAATATAAAATCCGACATCGAAAATCCTGACAAACCCTTAGTCAGCCGAGAGTGGTTGCTCGAAAAGATTAAAGAGGTTATCGCGTATTGGGAGAAAAAATGATGAAAAGGTTATTTCACTAAAATAAACTTTTCAGTTGTTAAAACCTCGTCATTATTATGGAGTGTGACAAAATACTGCCCCGCAGGAAGTCCGTCAGTGGAGATAATGACTTCGGCTTGCTGGAGCGTCAATTTTTCGTGATGTACCTGCCGACCATTCAAATCACTAATGACAACAGACAATGACTCAAACTTCTTAACCGCATCATACTCTACAGTGATATAGTCTTTTGCCGGATTAGGATAAACACTAAAACGCCCCATAAATACCTGCGGTGAGACTGTAGAAACAGGGTCTTCCAAATGACAATCTGCTTCATAGCAGCCGTATTCATCTAATTTGAGGACGAAGCCCGTTTGTGTAAATTCGGGAAATACTGTACCTGCATAAGCGAATAGTTGTCCCGTACATACATACCCTCCGTCTGATGTCTGATTCAGACCGTAACAGGATAAATAGTACTCTTGCTCGGGACTGCTCTCAAAACCCAAAGGATTAAGTTTTCTTGCCCAGATAATCTCTGCCTCTTGATTGATTTTGAACAGCCTGTCGTCACTGATAAATACAAAATTACTATCTGTAGTTCGTATCATCTGCTCCATGCTATAGTAGGTGTCGTCCACATTCCATCGGTCTATCAATTGTTGAATATTTTTTTCCCATATTTTACTTCCGTCGGGGGCTACCTTAGCAAACCATATCGTAGCATCCGGATTGAAGTTGTAGTGATTGAAATTAGAAGTACGCCATTCATTATCCGCCCATGCACAAAGATAATTTCCATCATCAGTAGGTTGGAGTACAATAAATTCAGAAGTATAAGGCATCCCCAAGCCACCCGGACGAATACGCCACTGCTCTACACCGAGACTATCAGTCTTGATGATAGTAGTTACATCATGGTCATCTACTCCGCCACCTCCGAGTAGTCGCTGCTCGATATTGGTGAAAATATAGCCACCGTCATGGGCAGGGATGATATGGCGAGCTTGCATACTACAACTACTAACTGCACACTTATAATTTTGCTCCCAAATGGCGTTACCTTCTATGTCAGCTTCTAATATCATTGACCGTACAGCACCGTTATGATTATAATTAACAGCATGGATGAATCTATCATTCTCTTTGGGATATGATATTCTAAATTGGGCAGGACTGTTAAAAGGCTCATATACCCAATTATCGCCTAAATATTCTGTAAAATCATTATTAAATCTTAATCGTGCAGCAATTGACGTTAATGTGTTGGGCGGATAGGTAATTGTACCTGCAATAATTTGATTACCTGTTTTATCGGTAACTATTGCTTGCTGAAATGAAAATTCTGTCGTGCTTGTTGAGTCTAATTTAAAAATCCATTCATCTATTATGCTGCCTTGTTTATTCAGTTTAGTAAATTGTAAATGATTTTGATATGTTCCGGTGAATCCTAATCCAATCGAAACGTAAAAACTATCGCACTCTACAGTAGCTAAATTTTTCCATCCTTCTGTAAACAAGAAGAATTTTGATTGTGCATTAATATTATTTGTTATAAAACATGTAAAAACAAGCAAGTATATGTATTTCATAATAAATAGAATAGCCCGACCACAATGATTGTGGTCGGGGATGAATCAATTTATTTAATAAGAATAAACTTTTCAGTTTTTGTAGTATTGCCTCTATTACTGATAATGCAGAAGTACTGTCCGGCAAGGAATTTATCAGTTGACAGGATTACCTCGTCTTGTTGATGACTTAACATTTGTTGGTGTACTTGCCTACCATTTAGGTCGGTAATAGTAAGCAATAATCTATCCACAGACATTACGGTAGCATATTCTACAATCAAATAACTTTTCGCAGGATTGGGATAAACCATAAAATGCCCCGTAAATGCCTCCGGTGAGATGGTAGAAACAGGGTCTTCCAAATGACAATCTGCTTCATAGCAGCCGTATTCATCTAATTTGAGGACGAAGCCCGTTTGTGTAAATTCGGGAAATACTGTACCTGCATAAGCGAATAGTTGTCCCGTACATACATACCCTCCGTCTGATGTCTGATTCAGACCGTAACAGGATAAATAGTACTCTTGCTCGGGACTGCTCTCAAAACCCAAAGGATTAAGTTTTCTTGCCCAGATAATCTCTGCCTCTTGATTGATTTTGAACAGCCTGTCGTCACTGATAAATACAAAATTACTATCTGTAGTTCGTATCATCTGCTCCATGCTATAGTAGGTGTCGTCCACATTCCATCGGTCTATCAATTGTTGAATATTTTTTTCCCATATTTTACTTCCGTCGGGGGCTACCTTAGCAAACCATATCGTAGCATCCGGATTGAAGTTGTAGTGATTGAAATTAGAAGTACGCCATTCATTATCCGCCCATGCACAAAGATAATTTCCATCATCAGTAGGTTGGAGTACAATAAATTCAGAAGTATAAGGCATCCCCAAGCCCCCCGGACGAATACGCCACTGCTCTACACCGAGGCTGTCGGTTTTAATGATAGTAGCTACATCATGGTCATCTACTCCGCCACCTCCGAGTAGTCGTTGCTCGGTATTGGTGAAGATGTAGCCGCCGTCATGGGCAGGAATGATATGGCGTGGTTCCATCCAACAATTGCCTTCGCAGGCAAAGGACTTTTCCCAGATAGTGTTGCCCAGAGTATCGGTTTCCAGTAGGACGGAGTTGACTTTACTACCATCAAAATCATCGGTAGCCTGTAAAATCTTGTTAGCACTTATTTGTCGAGTCACATAAGTAATTGCATCCACTCTTGAAGTAGAACTATCTATAGCCTCCATTAATGTTTTATTAAATGTTAATTGTCTGGAAATCAGTGTAAAATCAAGGGGGGACTTGGTGGTAATTCCCATAACATAGTTACCTTCAAAACTGCTGAAAGATTGCTGATTGCGGATTTCTGTAGTGACCGTTGAGTCTGTTTTGTAAGTCCACGAAGATAAAATATCGCCGGATTTGCTTAACTCGGTGAACTGAATATGCTTAATATATTCAGGATAACCTGATGAACCTGACCCCACACATATATACGTATTTATGTATTCGACAGTAAAAGAAGTTTTCCAGCCATCAGTAAATGAAAAAAAACTATCTTGGGCAATCATTGTATTTATTGATTGAACTAATATAAATAATACAAATGTAAACATCTTCATGGCGAAAAAATTAGTCCGACCACCTAATAATACAAGGTGGTCGGAAGTAAATAATTACTATTGAGTCAAAATAAATTTCTCCGTTTTTATAATACCGTTATCACTTTTCAGTGTACAGAAATATTGTCCAATAGGAAATTTATCAACCGACAAAAGTACCTCATCTTGTTGATAGTCCAGTATTTGATTATACACTTGTTGACCGCTTAAGTCGGTGATAGTGAGTAATAATCTATCAGCAGACTCTACGGTAGCATATTCTACAATCAAATAACTTTTCGCTGGATTAGGGTAAATCGAAAGTTTATTCTCGTCAACCACATCTTTTATTTCTTCCTCTTCCTCTCTCGGTTCGATTTCTTCGATATCCGGAAAATAAACCGGCTCTTGATAGCTGTCAACACCATTAAGCATCAATAAAGTAATGGCTTTACCTGCGGTAATGTTCGGATTTTTGGTATAAGATTCCAAGACAGTCAAATCACTATGGGGAAGTGCTGCAAGATTTTTACCATCTTGCTTCCATTTTTGTATCAATTGTCTCAAACTTAAATAGTCCTCATGGTCAGTCGCTTCTTTTTCGTTAAGCGTCATATTGCCGATGCCTTTGAGTACCTTGTCGGCAAGGGCAAATTCGCCCATTTCCTCATAAGCTTCGGCAAGTCGATACTCAAAATTAATATCCCCTGTACCGGACAAAAAGTTCAACATGTCTTTAGTACGTGATATACTATCAGATGCCAATAGTTGGATAGCTTGGTTAATAGCCAAATTGCGCTCACGTCTGTATGTAGCTACCTCCAATTCCATTTGTTCTTTTTTGCCGATTATCGTTTTACCTACATTGATTTGCTTTCGCATAAAAGGAAATAACTTTTGAATACGATTATCCAAAATATCCTGTATTTGTTCGGATTTGGCGGCTTGCGGGTGAGTCACCAATATATCCCGAATCATTCCTTTACTAAACCCAACTTCTTTTTTGCTGACTTCTTTCAGTACCATATCAGAGGTAAAAGGAGCTTGTTTTATAATGTTTTGATAGACCTCAAAGGCATCTTTTTGGGTCGCTGCCTTCACAGCTTTGGCAAGTAATTCGGTATTACCGCCGTCCACGCGGTTTTTTATAGTGTTGAGCGTTGCCAGTATCAAATTATTTTTGATATTTTTAATCCCATCAAGTGTTTTAATACCGCCGTCTATATCTATATCTGTGGATAGATTATCAGAACAAGTAGAGGTTTCAAGAGGAATATTACTTGGCACTACGTTTACATTATTGTTGATTAAAGTGGGCTCTACTCTTGCCTCACTCGCTACGTCATGATGATTATAAGTCATCTGTGCTGCTCCGGGGTCATTATAAATATGCAGCGCGAGAGCCGGATTGGAGGTACTGAATCGGTTAGCGGGAAGGTCCTGTATCGGTTTGATGCCATTGATAGTGGGATTGGTTAGATTGGGATTGACTTCAGGTGAGACATACATATCTATTCTGCCGTCAGTGAAGTCATTGCAGCGGAACTCTAAGCCATTCGCATCACTTGGATTGCCTCCAGACCAATTTTGAGATATTGCCTCACAACTGACATTGAAGTTGGTAAATTCATTTCGATATATTTGTTCGGAATTGCCATGATTATTTCTGACGACGATACCTGCGGTTTCATCTCCCGAAGCCGGGTTGCCATACTGCGACTCTGATACGAGTTTATTGTTTTGTACGCTGTATCCTTCGCTGGTGGTCAGGTGGATACCGTAGGAAGGTACGATACTCCAAGCAGGTGCATTGTCAGGAATAATTTGTTCTTTGACATTAAAGTCATTGCCCTCTATGGCGAGAGAAGATGAAATCCCTAACGTACGTATGCCATGCCAACAATCAAACTCCGCATTACGAACAGCGATACCAAAACTGGAACTATTGATACCACTGGCTTGTATGCCATAACCGAGATTGGTAAAGGTAGTGGCTATACCTCCGGCACAGGAGAAGGGAGTGGGATATTGCTGTATGCCGGAGCAACGTTCATTAATATTATATCCGGCATATAAGGATTTGATACCTATTTTCTCCGAAGGGCTATTGATAGATATGCCGCTTTGGTTGTCAGTGAAGGTAGAACCTCTAAATCTTACTCCGTTGACTGCCCACATTGTGATAAAAGGTTTGAGAGGATCTGATGTAAAACGATAGTCATCATTGATTTCAAAGTCACACAAGGTAAAAAAAGATGAGTTATTCTGCTCTATTCCGGCATTGTTTTTATTAGCATATTGCAAAAACTCTATGGTTCGTTTATTATTCTTAAACTTACTGTTATAGGCGTGAATGATACCTCCCATAGTACCTCTGCTGTACCAACTGCCTACATCACTGGGGAGTTGGACATCACGGGTGGTGATAGCATCCTCAGCATGTTCGATAGTGGCATTATTGAGATACACCCTTCCTTGTTGGTATGGGATGCTTTGTGATTTGGTATTGTCACCAACCACATAGATGCCTCCCCAAGTATTGTCACAAGCGGCAGTAATCGTGCCGTCAATAACACGCAGTTCTGCGCCCGGCTCCACGACTATACGAGTACCGGGAGACATATAGAGTTTGGTTTTTATGTAGAGTTTGGCACCATTAGTGACGAAGATGTCGTTATGTGCATACATAGCAGGTCCGGCTTCCCAAACTTGGTTGGTGCTGACAGTAATCACCGGGCTTAGGTCTGATGATAAATCAGAAGAAAATATCCCGCGTCCGAATGTAGCTGCGTATAGTCTGCCGGCGCAATGGTCAATCTCAAGGTCGGTGACAATAGCTGCCGGTAAGCCCATATTAAAACACTCCCATGTACCTCCCGGCTCGTACCTATACACGCCAATATCCGTACCTGCATACATCACGCCCGACATATCTTCACGAACGAGAGTGTTGACGGGGAGTGGGGGGAGGCCTGAGGAGATATCGGTTTCTATATAAGTGCCGTCAGGTTGGCGGATGAGTTCGACGACACGTGCTGTACCGCTATTGCAGTTAGGATTATTGGTATTGCCTCCATAGCTGCTCAAGCTACACCAAAGATGGTTTGGGTTGAGTGGGTCTATTACAAAATCTTTAATGCCGAAGAAAGTTGAAGATCCGCTTGTATTGTCGCTCACTTTTTTTATTTGATTATCTATATTTGTCCAACTTGTACCGCCGTTGTCGGAGCGATATAGTTTAGGATTAGATGAAGGTCCGTCAAAACCAATATACATAATATCAGGGTCGGAAGGAGATAACTCGAATGCCCGTATATCATGACAATTAGCAAATTCATAAGTATTAACGGGAGACGACCCTGTATTGGTATCGAAAAATGTCAACAGTCTTCGTTTCCCGGTATAAAGCAGGTTGGGCTGAAAGGGGTGTTGTCGCAGTTCGAAGTTTTGAATGCCGTTTTGCGTACAAGCATTACACGCTAGGTTACCACTACATCTATCTATGCCTGTACCGGACGGGGAACCTGCACATGAGCCAAATATTCCACCACAAAGGTCTGGGTTAGCTCTGTAAAAACGGTTTTGAGGATTAGACCAGTCAATCAAGGAAGCTCCGCCGTCAACAGCTCCAACATGTTCCCATCTATAAGGGTTTTGACTATCACCTTGACCGTAAGTACCATTGTCCTGCGTACCTCCGATAATGTATCGGTCACGCTCTTGTGATACATCCATGTCAAAAAACTCCGTGATACACAATTCACTATCAACTAAACCCGCACTTTGAGATATTACATCATGTCCATTGAGATTCATCCATCCACTGTTGACAGTGCTATTGCTACCGTCTGAATAACCAATTCCTCCATCTGTGCCGATTAAAATTTTATCCCCAATACCGTTAGATGTTGAATGAAACAATTGGATAGCCCTTGTGTCGTCATGTACAGGAAGGTTGGTATGAAGGCTAGCGCTTCCTATGCGGTATGTGTCATTTATACAAGTATAGGTTGTAGTTGCAGGCAGTTCAAATTTTTCAAATTTTCTTCCTCCCAGATAAAAGATATTCGGGTTGATTTGATTCATCTCAAAAGCCGGAAAACTTGTAGATAGCCCGCCATCAAAACTGATATTAGCCAAGAAAGTCCACTGTTGATTGTTGAGATTGTATTTATAAAGGGAAAAATCTTTATCGTCACACGAAGCATTCATGCATAACGAATGATAAATAATAAAAATGTCATCCGGCGCAGCTGCGGAGGTAGCAAGATATGCCCTTCTTTTTCGTACTAATTCGGGTTGACATGGATTATTTGCATCGACAGGAGGAGTGAGTTTTTTAAAACTGTCCACACCACCATGAGTTGAGTATCTAATCTCAAGATCCAAAGTATTTGAACTGCGAGTAGGTTCTAAAACAGTGTATATTGTTCCATTGGGTAAGACCTTTACTTCTACCCAATCATGCGTATTTGCATTTCCCGGTGCATTACATTCACCTTCACAATGCACCGTCTCCCAATTATCGCCATTATCCGTTGAGCGATACAGAGCATTTGAAGAAGCGGCATATACAAAGTCTGTACTATCAGGATGAGGATGTCTCTCCAAATCATAAACCACTCCGCCATACACAGGATTCCAAAGAAGTGGTGTTTCGAAACTATTTCCTCCATTTACAGATTTTAAAATTCCAAATCCATAAGCCTTTCCATCACGCCTTCTGAAGCCGGTGGCGACAAGGATTTCATCATAATTATCAGGATGTCCGATAATGTCAGGTACTCCGATGCCGGCTATTCTTAGTTGGTCTGTCAGACAAGACCAATTTTCTCCTCCATTTTCTGTTTTCCAAAGTCCTCCGGCACCCGAACCGGCATATACGGTCACTGGATTGGCATTTGCACCATATACATCCGGGCTGAATACACTGAATACAATACCTGACCGTTGTTTCGTCTGACCGGAGTTTCCATCATCAAAAGGACCTTCCAATCGCCAATCGCCACCGTCGGCACAGCAATCATCCTGACCTGGTGGAGGGAAGGGAGCGTCAGCAGGAAGTCCGTTGCGCCCATTCAGATTACTCAAGTCAGTTACCACGTCAAAGTAGGTCGAAAATTCTTGGTTGTCGTCCACGCGAGATGCCCAAAAATCTGCCCAGCGTCCAAAGTCTTTCATATACCTTGTCGTTGGTGCTGATGCCGTATCCAAATACCCATCGTTAAGTACCATGATTTGGTCATAAGGAATATCAAGTGAGTACGTGTGTGCTAAGATACTTCTTTCAGTATCGTTAGGGTCGTCCTGTCCAGACACAGAAAATGTTTGCAGTAATAAGCATATCATAATCAAAGTAATGGATATGATATTACGAAAAGTTCTCGTTTTCATAGTTAAAAATTAAGTTGGTTAAAAAAAATGGTAATTCACCCCAGAATAGGGTGATGCGGATGTGATTTTTTAATATTAGACTTTATATGTAGCGCGAATATCGGAATAATAATGTTTTAAAAAAACCGAGAAAAATCACACTTTGTCTACAGAAAATTCAACTCAATTTAAACGAATATAAAATTTATAACGTTATAAAAACCTAATAATAAGTGTTTTGTCGAAAAAAAATACTCTGAAAAAGATTCATGTTTGTCCTGTGTTTTTTGAATTAAAAGCATTATTTTTACCTTATTTTTAATATAAAACGCCTATGGATACACCTAAAACTATCAACGACAGTAGATTGATTGACTATTTAAAAACTTTGACTGCGTCGGAAATGAATCGCTTTAGGAAATTTGTTGCTTCTCCCTTTTTTAATAATAAAAAAGAAGCAATAGCTTTGTTTAAGTATCTAAAAAAAGTACACCCTATTTTTGAGAAAGATATTTATCGTCGGCAAATTTATAATCATCTTTATCCGCAAGATGCCTGTGCAAAAAGTCAGCCTTTAGACAATAAAAGATATGCAGAGCTTCGACGTGTGATGTCGCGACTGACCGGATTGGTTCAGGATTTTTTATTATATGAATCACGAAATCAAAATGAAGCGCGTTCAAAACAGCAGCTTGCCGATATACTACGAAATCGGGGATTGACGACGCATACTCAGATACTCATTAAAAAAGCAAAAGACACCCAAACCAAACTCCCTCAAGGTTCCCCTATGCACTTACATGATAAATATTTAATTGCTAAAACGGAACTTAATCATATATTGAGCGTTGGACGTTTGAAAGATGTCAATTTGCAGCCTACTATTACTAACTTTCATCACCACGCACTCGCAGGGCAATTGCGGTTGTATGCTGCCGGACTCTCTGCTCAGCAGACAATGCCTAAGAAGTATGAATATCCAATGATGAAGTCGATTTTAGAGCATTTGGCTGTAAATGATTACACCCACATACCTATAATAGATGTCTATTATCGTTTTTGTATGCTATTCAAAGGTGAGAATAATATGATGCATTACGAGCGTATATGTAAGGTATTGGAGGAAAAAAAGGATTATTTCCCGCTTTCCGAATTGCGACACTTGTACGATTTACTGCTCAACTTTTGTAATCTTAAAATTAATAAAGGCTTAAATTATAACCATCAAAAATTCGATATTTATCGACGTACTTTTCCCGATAAAATCTGGAATAACGGCAAATACCTCTCACGGGATGACTTTATATTGGCAGTTAGAGCAGCACTTGGTATTAAGGATATAACAGGTGCGAAAGAAATCATTGATGTGTATAGCAAGGACTTGCATCCCAAACAGCGAAAAGGTATCACCCTTCTGGCTTATGTATTTGTGTATTTGGGCGAAAAAAAATATATCGAAGCCGAAAATGCTATGGTAACTATGCGTAATGCACCACCGGGCTTCTATTATGGTCTTTATTATCGGTTGTTAGCTACGCAGATATATTATGAATTGATTACCATTAAAAGTAGTGAGTATTTGAAGATGTTTGATAATAAAGTCAATAACATGGATGCCTATTTGCGAAATGCTCGTATGTCAAAACGAAATAAAGAGTTATACACTAATTACTTGCATGTAGTAAGGCGTATTCGAAATATGCGATTCATAAAAATAGATGCTGGAGTCAGACACTTAGGAAATATAGATAGAGTAAATGCTCCTTCCCCCAGACGTTTAGAAAATATAAAATCCGACATCAAAAATTCTGACAAACCCTTAGTTAGCCGAGAGTGGTTGCTCGAAAAAATTGAGGAGGTCATCGCTTAGTAGTCAGCCAAGTTAATAGGGTGCAGGACAAATTTTTAATTTTATTTTGAAATGCCACTGTACTGACGACTTCAGCCGTCAAATGTCCCCGGTACTTTTCCGCGACGGCTAAAGTCGTCGGTACGAGGCAGATTAAAAATTTGTCCTGCACCGTATTAACTTGACTGACTACTAAGGAACGTTTTTGTCCTTACCTTATTGATTTTTCATTTCTATATTGGATAAAATCGCTTTATGTCGGATGCGATATATTCTAATGAGATATATTTCGTATAATCGTACTCATGTTCGATAAACTCAAGCAATATATCAAGCAACAACAATTTGCTAAAGTACTGATTGTTTTATTTGTCACCAGTGCTATGCTGGGCTTTATTGCCCTTTTAAATAGCCTAAGTATAGACAAATCAGGCATCTATATACGTTTATTGTTTGAATGTTTTTCCGGAATTACGATTATTATTCTTTGGTTGAGCATTGCCAAAGAGAATACTCGCCAAAAAGCAGACTGGGGTTTGGGATTTCTGGCATTGGCGATATTTGCATGGAGTGTGGGTGATAATTTAAAAATATATGGCATTGACGACAGGTGGATTCACTACTGCATTTCGACGATAAATTCGGTTAGTTTTCTTTTTTCTATCAAATATTTAGAGTTTGAAAAAGGTACAGCATGGGAATGGCTGTATAAAAAAATCAAACGAACACAAACCCTCCCCATTTCAATCAAAGACCTCAATCAACTTTCCAACAAAATTTTGATTATTATACTTTTTGCTGTGCTTTTCTGGGATGTGGTACTTGGAAATACAATACCCAATTCATCATTTAGCCCCAGTAAATTCAAGATATTTTGGGCGGGTGTACCTGATTTTTTACTTTCTATCATGACGATAGTTTTCTTGCTCGTTTTTTTTAATAAATTTTTCAAAGAGAGGCAGTTAAGTAGCATGACTTACTTGGTAATTATCATTTCTATCATCATACTTTTGGCGCAATTTTATGGATTATTGGAAGATTACAAACTGGATTACCGATTGCAAGGCGATGTCGTTTTGACTATTTATCGTCCCTTATTGATTATTTTATTTTTCATTATCGCAGTAGCATGGCTGCGATTGGAAAAGGAAAAAATTGCCCACAGACAAAGGCGTGATATGAATCATGCGGTAAGAGGAACGCTAAATTTATTGAGGGATGATATGGACAATAAAATCATTAAAATGAAAAATGATGACGAACAATATGAAATGTATATTGCATTGGAAGACACCAAATTGAGGGTGCAAGCCATGTACGACCTACACAATTTTGTACACGAAGAACGACAGGGCAAACTTAATTTTAAAAAATATATAAATAGAGTTATTTTTAATATTGAAACGGGTTTGAATTATCAAAAAAGTAATATCACGTCCGAATTTCAATTATCAAAAGATTTTAATTCTACCCGAACACAATTAAGAAAGGTAGCGGCTATCCTGTTAGAATTAAGCATCAATGCCTCCAAAGTAGCCCGTAAACTCGGTAAATTTCAGGATAAAAAATTACATATTTCTATCATAGAAAAAGACCGCGATTTGAACATCATTGTAAAGGACAATGGCAAACATTATGACCGCATTAATGATAGCAAAAAAGGCTATGGAATGGAACGATTACACACAATAGTTGAGGGCGATTTGGGCGGTAGCATCCATTCAAATGACAATGAACTCGGCGGAACGACCTTTGATATTTACCTGCCATTGGGAAGCATTAAAAATTAAATTAACATGAATGTACTTATTGTTGAAGACAATGCGGATGATTTTTTGAGGATTAAAAAAATATTATGCGCCGAAGAAGAACAAGACTTGCCCGAAGTGGAGCAGAGTTATCACCTTGTGCGTGCGACCAGTCGCGAAGAGGCAGAAAATCTTTTGCTGCAACGCCCCAATTTTTTCGGTCTTGGCATCCTTGACATTCGTTTGGATGAAGGTGATCCAAATAATCAAGACGGCTTGCTCGTCGCAAGGCGGATACTTAAAAGCAGAAAAGCGTCTTTTCCGGTGGTGATGGTTACGAATCATTATGATGTGGAGGAGTACGCGCTCGAAGCAGAAAAAATGGGCATTGACCTTAGATATTTTCTCAATAAAGATTCGCTACGAAGAAACCCGACGGTCTTTCTAAAAAGGGTGGATGATGCGGTAGATAATTTTGGTATTCGCGAAATGTCGGCAGTGGAGTATGTCGCTTTTAAGGATAGAAAAGTCGGTATTCGTGGAGATAGAAATAATGAGTATCGCTTCTTCGGAAGGGATCAAATCTTGTACCTCACAACTTTTGAACAGACCAAAACCCGCATCAAAATGACTGACGGTACGACCTTTGAAAGCAGTTATAATCTTGGACATTTTGCACCCAAAATCAGAAGTAATTTTTATAATTTCCTTAGAATAGACCAGAGCTATCTCATTAATATAGAGCTAATTAAGTCGATAGAAGGTGAAACGCTGACCTTTATGAATGACGAACATATCCGGCTGAGTCGCGCTGCCTTGAAGCGATTGAGGCGAGAGCATTTGATTATCTGATTGGCTTTATGCTGCCTCTTCTTCGGGTGCAGCATCCTCTTCGGTTGTGGGTGTCAGTCGTCTATCGTCCAAGACTTTCTTTTTTAATTTTCGATAAAATTCTAAAGGTTTTTCGGTGAGTTTGCTATCATCAATTTCTATATTTGCCATCACATCAAGAAGGCTGTTGATACGTGCTTCCGTGTCGAAGAATTTATTAACGACAATAACATTTTTCGTTTCTACAATACAATAACCCGATTTGAAGTTACCTTTCGCATAACGAATGGTATATTCCAATTCTTCAAAAATATTTTCGATTTTTTTTAAGGTGTATGTCGTATATTTGAACATTATTTTTAGATTGATTGCTTGATGGTTAGATTGTCTGATTGTTGTGGCTTATATATTTTTGCGAAGCAAAAACGATTAAATACAATCAAGCAATCTGACAATCAAACAATCAAGTAACAATCAAAGATAATTCCTAAATTTGGATTTTCAAGAAAAAACACAGAACATAGAACAGAAAATGATTCGATTAATTTTAATTATCATACTCGTACTCCCCTTGAATGTATGGGCGCAGGGCGATTTGGAAGGCGATAAAACCATCGGTGGTAAGCAAGATGCACGATTTAGATTGAGTTTGCTGGTAGGCTTGAACACTTCTCAAATTGACGGCGACGAGATAGCCGGTTTCAATAAACTGGGACTCAATATCGGCGGACAAATTAATATTATTTTAGATAGAAAAGACTGGGTCGGGCGGTTTCAGCCGAGCATCGGCATAGGTTTTACGCAACTCGGCAGTGCGCCAGGGGGACGCGACGACGCGCTCTTTCAATACCAACGGTTCAACCTCTCTTATGCGGAGATTCCGGTGATGATTCATTACATCGACCAACGTTGGGTGTTCAGTGCGGGCTTTGCTTACAGGCGATTGGTCAATACCAAATTTATTGATGCCAATGACTTCGATGTGACGGATACTTTCTCGGATAATTACAAAAAGAGTGAAGTCAGCTTTATCGGAGGAGGTACCTTTTATATCACGCGAAACATTGGTGTAAATGTCAATTGGGAACACTCTACATTCGACATCTTCAAACCATCTATGCGACAAGTGCATCGACTGATTAGTTTTAAAGGGATTTATACTTTTTAAAACCGTACTGACGACTTTAGTCGTCAAATATTTTTTAAAGAATTTATAATCGGCTTTAAGAGAGTATTTTATAAATGTGTTTTTAATTACTTGACGGCTGAAGTCGTTGATACGATTTTAAAAATGCTTCCACCCTTGCGCGGTCAAAGGGTGAATATTGCCACCTTTCGTATGCAATGTCGCGCCATCTTCGGCGGCTGTGATTTCTCCGATAATGGCGATGTCATTCATAAAGCGCACCTTCTCCAAATCTTTTGCATCTACGGTAAACAACAACTCATAATCTTCCCCACCGGACAAAGCACAAGTAATCGGATCGAGCCTAAAATCCAATGCCGTTTGGAATACCTCCTGTTCGATCATCACATGCCCTTCTTCTACGAATGCGCCTACGCCAGAAGCCTTGCATAAGTGCAAAACTTCCGAAGCCAAGCCGTCAGAAATATCAATCATCGAAGTCGGTACGAGTTCGGCTTTTGCAAATTGTTCTATGGTATCTTGCCTTGCTTCGGGCTTGAGTTGTCTGCTGATGATGTAGTCGTGTCCTTCGAGTTTGGGCTGCATTTCTGGGTGTTCTAAGTAAATTTGTTTTTCACGTTCCAGTATTTGTAATCCCAAATACGCGCCACCAAGATTGCCCGTCATGCACAAAATATCGCCCACTTTTGCGCCACTTCGATAGACCAATTTATCTGCTTCGCCCTGTCCCACAGCCGTCACGCTAATCAATAAACCCGTCAGCGAAGAAGTCGTATCTCCACCAACCAAATCCACCTTATAAAAATCGCAAGCCTGACGTATCCCCGCATAAAATTCTTCCAACGCTTCTACCGAAAAGCGATTGGACAAAGCCAGTGAAACGGTCACTTGTTTCGGTTGGGCATTCATGGCGTAGATGTCCGACAAATTGACGACTACTGCCTTGTAACCCAAGTGTTTGAGTGGCATATACGTCAAATCAAAATGGATGCCCTCCACCAATAAATCCGTAGAAACAACGGTCTGAAAATTTCCGTTGTCAATCACCGCTGCATCATCGCCAATGCCTTTTACGCTGGATTTATTTTCTAATGGAAAGTCTTTTGTAAGGTGTTCGATTAGGGCAAATTCGCCGAGGTCGCTGAGTTCTGTGCGTTTTATTTCTGACATTTAATAATATGAATATTTTTTTCAAAAAACTGCTCACGTTCGTTCGTTCAAATATTTTTCCTTTTCAAAAATCGCGACATCCGATTGCATCATATCTTTCACCAATGCGGGGAGGTCGTAGCGAGGCTTCCATTTGAGTTTTGTTTGTGCTTTGGTAGAGTCGCCGAGTAATAAATCGACTTCTGTAGGACGGAAATAACGTTCATCAACAGCTACGACTTTCTGACCGATAGGCAACTGATAATCAGGGTGTGAACAAGCTGCCACATAACCCACTTCATTGATTCCTTCTCCTTTAAATTCTAAGTCAATGCCGACTTCCGAAAATGCTAATTTTACAAAATCGCGCACAGAGGTCGTCACGCCCGTAGCAATCACAAAATCTTCCGGTTGGTCTTGTTGAAGCATCAGCCACATGACTTCTACATAATCTTTGGCGTGTCCCCAATCGCGCTTTGCATCCATGTTACCCAGATAGACGGTATCCTGCAAACCCATTGCGATTTTCGCGGTAGCGCGAGTGATTTTTCGGGTTACGAAGGTCTCGCCACGTAGCGGACTTTCGTGATTGAAAAGGATACCATTGACGGCATACATGCCGTAGGCTTCGCGGTAATTGACCGTAATCCAGTAGCCATACATTTTCGCTACCGCATAAGGCGAGCGCGGATAAAACGGCGTAGTTTCGGACTGCGGTGTTTCTTGAACGAGTCCATATAATTCAGATGTGGAGGCTTGATAAATACGGGTCTTTTCGGTCAAACCCAAGATACGAACTGCCTCCAATACGCGCAAAGTACCGAGTGCATCGACATTGGCAGTGTATTCAGGCGTATCAAAACTGACTTTGACATGCGACATCGCACCGAGATTGTAAATTTCGTTGGGCTGTACCTGCTGTATGATACGAATGAGGTTAGTCGAATCGGTCAGGTCGCCGTAGTGGAGTTGAAAACGATAATTTTCTACATGAGGGTCTTGATATATATGGTCAATACGTTGTGTGTTGAACGAAGAAGCTCTGCGCTTAATACCATGCACTTCATATCCTTTTTCGAGGAGCAATTCCGATAAATAAGCACCGTCTTGTCCGGTGATTCCTGTAATTAAAGCTTTCTTCATATTTAGTGATTGGTGATTGGTGAACAGTTCAACAAGGCGACAAAGCTACGTAAAATGTCTTGTTTATGTGATTTTCTTTTTATAAAAAAACCAACGTGGCGAAGCCACTATTATTGTTAGATTGTTAAATGATCTTTTTGCGTAGCAAAAAACCGTAATAACAATTTAACAATCAAGCAATTTAACAATTATGCCCTACTTCAGCGAGACCTTGTCTATTCGTTTTATTTTATAATTGTCTATTGTGAATAATACGCCACGCTCAAATCCGCGAGTTTTTAAGGCTTTTTTTACCTCCAATGTATCGGTAGCGCGTAGCATGTTGCGACGTGCATAATACATGACTTGCGGGTCGGGTTTGTAACCATTCAAAAAGACGATTTCGTCGGATGTGCTATGCTTGCCGATACCTTCGCCAAGTTTTTGCATCATGTCATAGCGGTCTCCGTTTTGACTGATTTCGCCGGGGCGATTGATATAGTAATATTGGACGATACAAATTGATAAAGTAGCTAAAACGCCCACGCGAAGAGGAGCTGAATGAGGCAATCGGTGAATTAATAAACCTATTCCGACGGCTATTAATATACCGCCTTTTAATACAGCAAAATCATGTACGACGGTAAATTCGATGAATATCAAGTGGTGCATTAAAATAGGAAAACCTGCTATCCACCAAAAATACCGGACAGCGATATTCTCTTGTCTAATTATTTTTTTTGAGTGGAAGAAAAACGCACCGCACAAAGCCATTCCAAATAATAATACGGGCAGAAATCCGACCGCATAATGTTTGACTACGCCTCTTGTTAATTTTAAATATTTATATAAAAAAGAAAATAAATCGGTGTCTGTAAATTTTGCGCCGCTACGCGCGAAAAAACGATGTTCAAAGTAGGACAAATAGGTCTCCGAACCTGCGATGCTGCTGTATTGTACGAATATCAAAGTCAAGCCGAGTACTACGCCCGCTATACATGCGAATGTGACCGCCAACCAATATTTCCGATGCTTGGAGTCCGATTTGAATGTAAAAATCAATGCAGCTATGAAGACTCCAAAGGCGAAGAAATTGCCGAGCCATTCGGTATAAATCATCAAAAATATCGTGATGCAGAGTCCGACAATATAAGCATATTTCATGGATTGATATGCCTTGAGTGCCAGCCATAAGCCGAAAATAAATATATTGGAAATAAACATGTCGGACATGTAGGCATTGCCATGAAACCACAGCGTAGCCGGTGCGAAAAGGTAAATAAGAAAAGCTGTCAAAGCTCCAAAATGAAGTTTGTTGGAGGTCAGGTTTTCGTCATTTTTACAAAGTAAAACAACGATGTAATAAATGAGCAGACAGGATAGAAAATGAAAAAGCAGGTTGAAAACCTGCAAAGCAAGCGGAGTCGGATAAATGCCGAATATTTTGAAGGAAAAATACGGTAAAAGGTAAGCAAAAGGCGGATGTGAGAGGTAATAAAATCGTCCATCGGCTTCTACCGGATAAGCGGTGAGATTTTCGATGTGGTGGTTGGCTGCGCCCTCGAAGGTAATGCTTGGGCTGTAGTGATAAGTCGCTGCGCCATTGTCCGCCCAATTTTGAAGTGGTATGAGCGTGATTGCTGTACAAAATTCGTGATGTTTTGACAAGGGACGGTTGAGATTAGGAAGCCGTATCGCCACCGAAAGCAGAAATATCCCCAAGAGTATGAGTGGTATGCGACAGATCATTTGCCGCAACATCGTTTGTATTTTTTGCCGCTACCGCAGGGGCAGGGGGCATTGCGCGATATACTCTTACCCTCCGGATTGGATATGTTTTTTGTACTCCAATAGTCTTTTTTAGCTTTTTTGAAGATACGCCTGATGACCCTATTTCTTTTAGCTAATGTTTTGTTCAAATTGGGAAATTCTAAGAATAGATTGTCAATGACTTTTTGGGCTTCTTCCTCTTTGATACTGCTTGTGAAACTACCTATTTTGAGTTTGTAGTCGTACTCATAAGTATTGATTTCTTTTACCGTATCCTCTGTTAAATCTACAAAACTAAAGATAGATAAATGTACTTCTCTACATTCACAAATATCATTTTTACAGTAGGTATCCGTTACAAGATATTGTTTGTCATTAATTTCAAAGGTGAAGGGAGAGCAGGGAAAAATATCAAGGTAAGAGGTCATCAAACCTTCATCTTCAAAGTCCTTTATCGTAAACCCATAGGATACTTCATTGGGATTGACTTGGTCTATCTGTTCTATTTTTTGCTCGGTATATATCTCGCGCATCTCCTGCCAATCCTCTTCGGAAAAATGCCCTTCAATTTTTTTGGCAATTGCTTGAATTTCCGCGTCAGGTCTCTCACCTGTATTATACAACTCTTCGGGACTTATGACCCTTTTATCATGTATATTTAGAGGTATAATTAATCCATTTTCTTTATCCACCTCCTTCAAATATAAAACACCACAATCGCACATTGGGTCGGTGCAAGCAGAATATGAAAACTCTATAGGCATTTCCTCACTGACGGTTTTTTTATGTGAATCTACTGACGTTTCTTCTATCAAAGACTCTTCTTTTGTACTTTCCTTTGAGATACTTTGTTCGTATTCGGCTTGCGTTTGCTCCTTAAGTCGCTTGACATTTTCCTCTTTTTTCTTCTTTGATATGGACAACATGTCCTTTACTATTTTCAACATAAGTGTAGGTTGTTATAATGAATGAAACGAACAAAAATAATGTTTTTTTTGTGATATTTCAAAAGAGTATTCTAATATCAAGCAAAAAACCACCTCAATCTTCCTTTTCAAAGAAAAAATTAACGGGCGCAAATACTTCTTTGAATACACGGTCTTGTACTATCATAAAATCTTCGTTACCATTAATTGCCACATAATACTTTTCAGTGTTTGCCCGTAAGACTTCACCGGAGGCATCTTTACCAATTTTGCGTCCGGGTATGGGATAGAATTTGACATTTTTTTCTATGCCTTCGATTGTTACCAAAGTAATTTCACAAAAAGGAGTAGCCGTGACGATAGCGGCACGTTTGGGATTATCTAAGTCAAAGTTTTCTGCGATAAGTTCATCAAAACGCTTGAAGTAATACTGCACTTTGGCTTGGATGAGAGGATTTTTTTCGGACAAGCCATAAAGTTTTTTAATTTGATAGTTGTTGTCTTCGCGTATGGCTTGAAAAGACAATTCCTTTTTGTCTGGTGCAAAATATTCGACCTTAACTGACTTAATTTCATTCGCCGCGTAGCGAAAAACAGCGCGGTCGCGCCAGTCAATTTCTTTCATCATAAAGCGTGGTGTGAGTACGCCTTCCCAATTGGGAATACTGACTTGATAGGGGTAATTGCCACCTTTTTGCATCATGTACGTGGCTTTGCTGCCGGGAGCGGAGTCGCCTACATAGAGCGTTTTGAGCAAGCGGTCATTTCTATCATATATTTCTGTGATGATGCCATTGACATTAATGCTGCGCCTGACCCGTTCTTCCGCAGCACGCGGTACTTGCCCGGTCACTCGCATTCGGTTGAAAGTCTCTAAGAGCAAATTGATGGGTTCTTGGCGTGCTTCATGTTTGCCATTGACTTGCCAATTTTTGTCTTCACGACTAAGCGTGATTCGACGTTTCATTTTGTCCCACAGTACGATTTTACCGATTTGAGCGGTATTGTCGATAGCAAATTCTTTACCCGTGCGCGTTGTATCGGCTTTGTTGAAATAAAGGTAAGTAAGCAGGGCTAATATCGCAAAGAGGATGAGTAATATCCACGATGTTCTTTTCATAGTTGATTGATTGGTACACCGTAAATTATATTAATTTACAGTACATTACTGCCTTCCCGGGTCATCTTCCGGTTTTTTGTAATCAGGTGACTTCGCTCTAAAAAAACGAATGTATCGTTTTGGATTGAGGCGAATATCTTGCATGAGTAGTTGCATATCAATGGCAGCCTCATTGATACTTTTGTATAGTTTGGCTTCGTCGTTCATTAATTTAGAGATAGAGCCACCGCCGGATTTGACCTGAGTAAGTATATCATCTACGCCCGCGATAGCATTATCGGCTTTGTTGAGGGTGCTTTTGACTTTATCGACAGTCGTATTGAGCGCAGTATTGACACCGCCTATGGTCTCATCCAATTTCTCTTTGAGGTTGATGCCCTTTATATCCGTTGTAAAAATTTCTGCATTGGCGAGTACGCGATCCAATTGTTCTTTTGTTCCCTTTAGATTGGAGGTCGCTGCTTCGAGATTGCTAATGGTCTTAGCAATATTGTCGGTAGAACCGTCGAGCAACTTATCCAATTTGTAGGTACTTCTCTTGAGGTTTTTGAGGATGCCTTGAATGTCATTAAAACTTTGACCGATTTCCTCGCTTTCGTCCGAAAATTTAGCGTTAAGCGAATCCAAACCTGAAGAAACAACCTCAGTCATAACCGTTTGTACTTCATTAAGCGTTTCGCTCATGTCTCCGGTCAACGAAGCTACGAGTCCTGTGACTTTACCACTAAGGGTATCACCCGATGTCGCACAATTGGTCTTACAAACGCGGTCAAATAACAAGCGTACCGATTTTTCTCCAAGTGGCGAAGGGCTGTAAATGTCTGCGATGGAATGTTTGGGAATACTAATGTCACGATCCAGACTCAACTCTACAAGGATGTCTAAATTATCCAATAAGTCAACTTCGATGACCGACCCGACTTGCACGCCATTGACCGTAACGGGAGCAGGCGGAATAAGCCCGTCCACGTTTTTATAGACGATGTAGTATGTTCCGGTACGTTTAAACAGGTCTTTTCCTTTCAGGAAATTGAACCCATAAACAAAAACAAATATGGCGGCGAGTGCCAAAAGAGCCACTCTTACTTCATTAGAAATTTTCAAATTTATTGTTTTTTAATTCAAGTTATTCAATAATTTGGGTTTATCAATTTGAATGAATGGGGGTTTTATGCTGCAAAAGTAGAAAATCATATTGAGATTTTCTAAACCTCTGTAAGTTTGGTTGATTTGTATGGAGAAAGAATCGTTACTTAATACACTTATTTGATATAAAAGGTTTATCAAACACGATTTTTGCCAACCTTTTCCAATAACAAATCACTATACGATAAAGCAACACAATCAGACTCCTGAATGTCAAAAAACGCAGCATACTCACGACATTGAGCTTGCAGTTTTTCTTTTCCGACACTTCCTGTTCGGTCGATAGCCTCTACTTCAATGAATGTTCCCAGTGCTTCTACCGTATCAAAATGAAATTTCACATTATCCACAAAATAAATTTTACGTTGTTTTTTTACCACGACCTTCACGCCCAATGTTGTCTTTAAAATCGCCTTTAGAGCTTCGTCTGGTTGATATTGGTACAATAAAACATTCGATGCTTTCGCATCGGCAGTATTTTCTCTTTCATAAAAAATCAATGCGTTTTCGATATTGCCTTCGCGCAATTTGAGTCGTCCTTTTGTTACATTAAAATAAGTGTCTGTCTGCCTGTCCTCTCCTATGAATGTAGGGTCAAGCGTCTGTAGTTTCTGTTCCAAACGATGTATATCCTTTGCGCTCGCTTTAAATTCAAAATTAAGTATCATGTTATATCTTCCTTTTAATTCCTATCCCCAATATATTATTGATTGATTTTGTGATATTTGGAAATTCGACAAATTCATTTGAAATACCGATATAAAGTGCGTATTGTGGAACAAGGTAAAAATCTTCAGAAAGTGGTATGCGGTAAGCTATACGAATATTCGCACCAACATAATACCTTGCGTTATATGAGTCATATCTCTCATTCAGATTGCCAGATGATTCTACTATGTATTGGTTGTTATATTCATTGTATTCTACATGCCACTCATCGTATGTACCTTTTATTTTTTCATGGATGAGCATAGAAAATTGAGGTCCGATACTGATATTCAATCGCTTTTTTATCCTAAAATTGACAGGATAAAAACCCAATCGCAGAACTGTTTTTTCTATTTCTCCATTCATTGAATAATTCCCTCCATTTTCCCCCTGACTTGCCTTTATACCTCCACCGTATATACTCAACCCTAAAGTAAAACGCAAACGCATTGTGTTTAGGTAAATATCGTCAATTCCTACATTCAAATCATATCCTACCTTTGGAGAGTATGAGGACGTGTAAGGTCCATTTTTTTCTTTAAAATCATAAAGATTATTTAGATGAGTGCCAAAGTTAAATTCCAAACTTTGAGCCGATGCAGTGATACTTAATGAAAGGAGAAAAAAAAGAAGATTGTTTTTCATTTTTATTTTCATTTTAAATTGAGATTAAACATAAGGGGAATTGACTAAAATTCCAAACACCAATAGAATGTCTTTCAGACAATTAGAATTTCGGTCTTGGTGCTTGGGATTTGGTGCTTGGAATTTGTACCTTTGCGCCCTTAAATGAAAAAGCAGACAGAAAATATACATCCGATATTTGACAGACTCCTCCAAAAAGGGGCAAAAGAAACGATGCTCAAACAACGTTCTATTGCCTTGTGGATGACGGGTTTATCAGGTTCGGGAAAAAGTACAATTGGACAACACCTCGAAGCCAAGCTGCACGAAGCAGGCTTTTTGACGCAGATGTTGGACGGCGATAATATCCGTAGCGGATTGAATAATAATTTGAGTTTTACGGTAGAAGATAGGCAGGAAAATATCCGCCGCATTGCCGAAGTCAGCAAATTATTTGTCAATTGTGGCATTGTTACTATTAATTCATTTATCAGTCCTACAAGGGTCATTCGCCAATATGCCCGTGAAATTATCGGCGCAGACAATTTTTACGAAATATACATCAACACCCCTATCGAAGTGTGCGAAGCACGCGATGTGAAAGGTTTGTATGCGAAAGTCCGTAAAGGCGAAATCAAAAATTTTACTGGTATCGACAGCCCCTACGAAGCGCCCGAAAATCCGGCATTAGAGGTCAAAACAGATAATCAAACCATTGAGCAATCAGTGGAGGAAGTTTATAATTTTATATTGCCATTGATAAAAAGTAATGAATGAATTTTGAATGAAGGAGTGAATGAATCGTTTACTAATGAATGAATTTTGAATGAGAGAATGAATGAATCGTTTACTAATGAATGAATTTTGAATGAGAGAATGAACGAATCGTTTACTAATGAATGAATTTTGAATGAGAGAATGAATGAATCGTTTACTAATGAATGAATTTTGAATGAGAGAATGAA
>ENA-ORXR01001031-ORXR01001031.1-marine-metagenome-genome-assembly--contig:-NODE-1031-length-31630-cov-4.447786_pt1 | contig 31630 bp, 34 predicted proteins | sample MGYA00237866_ERZ511479 | MGnify/ENA metagenome assembly ERZ511479
AAAACGCTTCGCGAACGTCAAACCCCGTTACAGAAAAGTGCGGGGCCGCTATGAGTAAAATTACAGGAAAAAATGACGGGCCGAACGGTAGAAATGAGCACTATGACTTTCCGAACAGAAAGAATGTGCCTCGCAGAAACGTAGTTGCCGAAATAAAACGTGGTGAGCATCCGACCCACCACGTCGTCAATGTCAACGGGCGGGAATACGCGAGGGACAATCCTGATAACTCACGCAAGGACAATGTGAACAAAAAGTAGCGCTACTTTTCAACGATCTTTTTCTAAAAGTTGTCGGTAGCGCCAGACCGCCCCACCGGTCTGGCGCTTTGGCAAATGCAGGCGCTACTTTGATAGCGACCAGCCATGCAGCCCCCATAAACTGCCATACTGATAGACCTGATGCGCCGCAACGCCGTCTGACACGGCACAGCGCATGTTCCGGTTGAGACAAAGGGGTTGTTCACCCTTCCCTAATCTTTCTCTTGTAATGTTCCCCTTACGTTCTATATATTCAATAGAACAAGAACACGGAGCATTCCATGTCTTACCAGACCACATTCCCCGACCTGTTCGAGGCGTCAGCACCAGCACAGCAGGCCGAGCTTGCGTTACCCACGCCCGTGCCTGCAACGCAAAAACAGATCGATTATGCAACAGCGCTGGCGGAAAAGACGAAATCGAAACTGCCTGTGGGCATCGCGCAGGATCGTGCGCGGTTGTCGCGCTGGATTGACGCGCACAAACCGGCCCCAAGCAAATTCAACGACTACCCCTCGTCCAGACAGGTCGGCTTTGCCGAGCGGATTGCAAAGCTAAAGCGCACGCAGGTTCCGCCGGAGTGTTTTCGCGACCGTGGCCTCATGTCGCGGTGGATCGACGGGAACAAACCGCGCTAAGGGGTGGTGTGCCCACGCTCGCAGCCCTACATTCAGGGTATGACAGATGAAACCGAAGTCCTGTACAACGACACCTGCCCGATCTGTAGCCGCGAAGTGAACCAGTACGCACGGCTAAGCGACAAGCACGCCCTGCCCATCCGCTATGACGCGATGAGCGCGGAGAGCGCGCTGGCCGATTGGGGCATCACGCCCGAACAGGCCGCGAGGCGGTTTCATGTGCGTCAGGGCGGGCACGTCACCTCGGGTATTCCCGCGTTTATCCTGTTGTGGCGCGAAATCCCGCAGACCAGATGGATCGCGAGAATTGTCAGTCTGCCGGGGATTTATACGGTCGCCTGTCTGACCTATGACACCCTTCTGGCCCCGCTGCTGTACCGGATGCATCTGGCGCGCCAGAACCGCTGACGCCATGTCACCCCTGCGCTGCGGCGCGCACCGTGTTACCGCAACAAGATGAGCTATCCACACTCCAGACCGGAAACGATTGCCGACGGGATTATCCATGCCGCAGGTCTTGCGTTTGCCCTGCCCGCTACGGTGATGCTGATGGCCCGCCCGCCGGCGCACCCCGTTGAAACGGCGCTTTATTGCGCGACACTTGTGGCCAGTCTACTGGCTTCCGCCGTCTATCATCTGTCGCCTGTGGTGCGCAGCCGCGCGTGGCTGGGCCGCGTGGATCATGCGATGATCTATTTCAAGATCGCGGGCACCTACACGCCACTGGTCGCCGTGATCGGCACGCGCTTTGCCTATGGCATTCTGGCGCTGGTCTGGGGGCTGGCGCTGATTGGCGCGGTGGCAAAACTACGCGGCTGGGCCGCGGATGCGCGCGGCTCGCTCGCGCTTTATCTCGCGATGGGATGGCTGTCGGTGTTGCTGGTTTCATCCATGATCAGCACCCTGCCCGCACACGCCACCGCCCTCGTGATTGCAGGCGGGCTGGTTTATTCGCTTGGCACAATCGTTTATGCGCGCAGCGCGATGCCTTACCAGAATGCGATCTGGCACAGCTTTGTCCTCATCGCGTCAGTGTGTTTCTTCGTGGCGATCTCACTCAGCGTTTGAGCTGGTCCAGGTAGCTGCGCACGCAGGTCTGCACATGGCGAAACCGGTCACCGCCCAGATGTTTGCCACCGTACCAGCGGGTCACGACGACCAGATGCGCCTCCAGCCCCTCACGCTCCAGCATGCGCAGGATCACCATGCCTGCACCGCTTTCCCCGTCATCGGATTTCAGCGGGCCCTCACCTGGCAGCAATACGCCCCATGTATTATGCGTGGCCTTCGCATAGGGTTTGTCGCGCTTGAGGGATTTGAGCGCCGCTGCCACCTGCGCACGCCCGTCAACAGGACAGCCCGACACGGCGTATTTACTGCCGCGATCGTTCAGAATTTGGCCCAGTTTATGTATCACCTGCTGCGGCAGCCCGCGCTACAGCCCTGCCGCCGTGCGCCGCACTACATCAATGCGCGAGGCATTGGGCGGGTGCGTGCCCAGAAACTTGTCTCCCGGATCGGGGATGCGGGTAAAAAACTCCGCGCCGCGCAGCGGGTCATAGCCTGCGCGCTGCGTGATGATCGTGCCCAGCGCATCCGCCTCCAGCTCGAACTCCTTGGAGTAGCTGCGCGCACCCACCTGTGCACCAAGACGCTGCGCAGATTCGACCGCATTCGCATCCCCCCCGCTGAGTGTCGCAAGACCCGCAAAAATCACAGCGCCCGCGACCGCGTTCTGCTGCTGGCGCGCAATGTGACCCGCGATGTGATGCGCCGCCTCGTGACCCATGACAAAGGCCAGCTCGTCCTCGTTGCGGGCATCCGCGATCAGGCCGAGGGTAAAGGCAATGATCGGGCGGCCCTGACGGTCAACTGTCTGATAGGCATTCGCAGGCTGGCCGGGCCGGTCATCCACGACAATGTTGAAATCGCAATTCACGCTGGTCGTGCGCGCGCGGCATTCGCGCTCGGCCACAGGCTCCACCGTTTGCACGACGCGTATGAAATTCCGCGCGTTGCTGCGCGGTGAGCCTGCGGGCGATCCACTGGCCCCCGGTTGCTGTGACGGACCCGGACCGGTGCCCACAGGCACCACTTCGCAAGCGGCCAGACCAAAGATCAGTCCCAACATCACACTGACGCGCGTTTTAATCACAACTTGGTTCCTCTTTCCCACGCAGGTTTCAGGTGAAAGGTAGCATGCTCACGCCCAAGCGCCAGCCCGTTCGCCCAAGGGTGATCTGCTGGGCGGCCCTTTGCCATCACAGACGCGCACGAAATGCGCGGCGCTGCCCCTTGCGCGCGCAAGGTGATCGGGTAGTCTGCGCAGATGTTTACAATTGAACACGAATTCGACGCCAGCATCATCACCCTTGTGGACGAGGGGGAGACCCCCCTGCGCGAGGACGTGACGATGAACGCCTTTGCCAGCCAGATCACGATCGAGCAGTGGGATGCCAAGACCGACAGCATCGCAAAAATTACGCTCTCGCCCAATCAGCTGCGCGATCTGGCCGCCGCCCTCAATCTGCCCGAAGGCATCTATCACAGCGCGCCCTAAGGCGCCCCGCAACAGGATATTCCAATGGCCACCGGCACCAACATCCACACCTATTTCGAAGGCACTTGGCACAAGGGCGACCTGAGCGTGATGAAAGCCGCCGATCACGGCGCATGGCTGGGCACGACCGTGTTCGATGGCGCACGGCTGTTCGGCGGACTGGCCCCCGATCTGGCGGCGCATTGCGCCCGCATCAACCGCTCGGCGCGCGCGCTGATGATCACGCCCACGGTACAGACCGACGCGATGATCGACATCGTGCGCGAGGGGCTGAAATTCTATCCCGACGACGTCGCCGTCTATATCCGTCCGATGTACTGGGCGCTGGCAGGCGACGAGCTGGGGATCATCCCGCTAAAAGACGCCACAGGCTTTGCCATTTCGCTGGAGGAAATTCCGATGGCCCCGCCCGAGGCCGCGACGACCCTGACGCGCACCCGCTTTCGCCGCCCCGTGCTGGAGGATAACGTGGTCAACGCCAAGGCCGGCTGTCTTTATCCCAACAACGCGCGCATGATGGCAGAGGCGCGCAGCAAGGGGTTCGGCAACGCGCTGGTCGCGGATGCCATCGGCAATGTGGCCGAAACCGCATCCGCAAACGTGTTTATGGTCCGCGACGGGGAGGTGTTTACCCCCGTGCCCAACGGCACTTTCCTCGCGGGGATCACCCGCGCGCGGCACATGCAGAACATGCGCGCCGACGGAATGAAAGTGCACGAGGCGGTGCTGGGCTTTGACGATTTTCACGCCGCCGACGAGGTATTTTTGTCTGGGAACATGATGAAGGTCACGCCGGTCAAGGCATTTGACCAGACGCAGTACCCCACCGGTGGCAACGGCAACCCCGTAACCCAACGCGTGCGCGAAATGTACTGGGACTGGGCCGCCTCCGAAAAGCCCTGAGCAGCGGGCCGCCCCGCGAAACTGGACTTACAAAAGCCAATTGCATGACGGCACGGCGCGCGCCATGATCCCGCCAACCTCAGGGAGAATACCATGCGCAAGTTTCTTGTGATCCTCGACGACAGTCGCGAATGTCTGAACGCCATGCGGTTCGCCGCGATGCGGGCCTCGAAAACCGGCGGCGGCGTAACCGTGCTGGCCGTCATTCCCCCCGAAGAATTCAACCACTGGATCGGCGTGGGCGACATCATGCGTGAGGAAGCCCGCGAACGGATCGAGGTGCACTATGAGGTGTTTGCAAAATGGATGCGCGACCGTCAGGGCGTCGACCCCGAGCTGGTGATCCGCGAAGGACAGGCCGTGGCCGAAATCATCGCCCATGTCGCACAGGACAGCGACGTCGGCGTACTGGTGCTGGGTGCGGGCACCGACGGCAAAGGGCCCGGCCCGCTGGTCACACAACTCAGCCGGACATCGGGCGATCTGCCCATTCCCATCACCATCGTGCCCGGCGACATGAGCAAGGAGCGGCTGGAGGCGATTACCTGACACCGCGCCAGTTTAGAACCATTCCAGACATCTTGACAATGCGCCCGCGCATCCGCATATCTGATCCATACCCAGACAGAAAGCTGCCCCATGTTCATCCAGACAGAATCCACGCCGAACCCTGCCACGCTCAAGTTTCTGCCCGGCCAGACCGTGCTGGAAATGGGCACCGCTGATTTCCCGACTGCCGACACGGCGTCGACCTCCCCGCTGGCCACACGCCTGTTCGGTGTTGACGGTGTGACGGGTGTGTTTTTCGGAACTGATTTCGTGACCGTGACAAAGGATGACGCGCACGAATGGGACCATCTCAAACCCGGCCTGCTGGGCGCGATCATGGAACACTTCCAATCCGGCCAGCCCGTGATGGGCGCGGACCACACTGCGACCTCGGGCCATGCAGAGCATGATGGCGAAGACGGCGTGGTTGTCGGCCAGATCAAGGAATTACTGGACAGCCGCGTGCGCCCTGCGGTGGCACAGGATGGCGGCGACATCACCTTTCACGGCTTTGATCGCGGCGTGGTCTACCTGCACATGCAAGGTGCGTGCGCCGGCTGCCCCTCGTCTACACTGACGTTGAAAATGGGGATCGAAAACCTGCTGCGCCACTACATCCCCGAAGTGACCGAAGTGCGCCCCGTCGCCTGAGGCGACCGCGATGCCCCCCCCGCTGATCCTTGCGCTGGACACGGCCACCGCCCATTGCGCGGTGGCTGTTTTGTCGGGTGACACTCTGCTGGCCAGCCAAAGCGAGGCAATGCGCAAGGGTCAGGCAGAGCGCCTGCTGCCCCTGACAACCGAGGTTCTGGCGCAGGCGGGTGTGAACATCAATCAGCTGGATGCAATCGGTGTGGGCGTCGGGCCGGGCAACTTCACCGGCATCCGCATCGCCGTTTCTGCCGCGCGCGGGCTGGCACTGGGGCTGGGTATTCCGGCTGTGGGTGTCAACGCCTTTGACGCGCTGCACCTTGGCGCGCAGGATCCGTGCCTGTGCACGGTGGACGCGCGCCGCGACATGGTTTTTGCACAAGGCTTCGGGGGGGGCGGCTTTGACACTGCGCAGCTGTGCCACCGTGATGCCCTGCCGGCAGGCACACCGCTGATCGGGGCCTTCGGGGCAGCCCCGCAACACCCCGTGGCCGAGGCAATCGCCCGCATCACCGCGACCCGCCTTGGCACGGACCACGGCGCACCTGCGCCGCTGTACCTACGCCCCGCAGATGCCGCACCCGCGCGCGATGCCCCACCGCAGATCGTCGCGTGACACCGGCAGACCTGGCCCGCATTCACGCTGCCGCTTTCGCGCCGGAGCGGGGATGGACCGCAGCGGAATTTGCCGACCTTCTGGCGCAAACGCACACGCAGCTGTTTGCGCGCAGTGACGGCTTTGCCCTCACCCGCACAATCGCGGGCGAGACCGAGCTTTTGACCCTTGCCGTTGACCCTGCGGCCCAAGGGCGCGGCACCGCGCGCGGGTTGCTCACCGACTGGCTGGCACAGACCCGCGCAGAGGCGGACACCGCTTTTTTGGAGGTCGCGGCAGACAATGTGCGCGCGCGCCATCTCTATACCGCTTTGGGTTTTACCGTATCGGGCGTGCGCAAAGGCTACTACGCGCGCGGCGCCAGCGCCGCGGCCGACGCTGTGCTGATGACGCGCGCCTCAACTTGATGCGTAACGTTTGGTTAATCACGGCCTGCGCGCGGCAATTCCCCGAATCAGGTTGACCCCGCCCCCGTCCGCACCGAGAATTTGGCCAGCGTCGCGCAAGCGCGCGATCTTGGGCGGGATGCGATTGCGCCCGCCCCAACACCAAACCCTGGGAGAGACCTATGACCCTGATGACAAAATTCCTTGGCGCTGCTGCCGCCACCGCACTGAGTGCCGGCGCCGCACTGGCCGAACCCGCGCTGATCTTTGATCTGGGCGGCAAATTCGACAAATCCTTCAACGAGGCGGCGTTCACAGGCGCACAACGCTGGGCCGAAGAAACCGGCGAGTCGTTCCGCGAGATCGAGCTGCAATCCGAAGCGCAGCGTGAACAGGCCCTGCGCCGCTTTGCCGAAGCGGGCGCAAACCCCATCGTCATGGCCGGTTTCGCCTTTGGCGACGCGCTGGGTCAGGTCGCACAGGATTACCCTGACACGGATTTTGTCATCATCGACATGGTGGTCGAGCAGCCCAATGTGCGCTCGGTCGTGTTTAACGAGCATGAAGGCTCCTATCTGGTCGGCATGATGGCCGCACAAGCATCGAAATCGGGCACCGTCAGCTTCATCGGTGGCATGGACATCCCGCTGATCCGCAAATTCGCCTGCGGCTATGCACAAGGCGCCAAGGCCGTAAATGCCGACGTCAAAGTCATCGCCAACATGACCGGCACGACACCGGCCGCATGGAACGACCCCGTCAAAGGCTCCGAGCTGACGAAGGCACAGATCAGCCAGGGCTCCGACGTGGTGTTTGCCGCGGCTGGCGGCACGGGCGTGGGTGTGCTGCAAACAGCGGCAGATGAGGAAATCCTGTCGATCGGTGTGGACGCGAACCAGAACTACCTGCACCCCGGCAAGGTTCTGACTTCCATGCTCAAGCGCGTGGACAACGCGGTGTACCAAGCGTTCACAGACGGCCCCGGCATGGAAAAAGGCTTTAACGTCATGGGCATCGCCAATGGCGGCGTCGGCTATGCGATGGACGACAACAACGCCTCACTGGTCAGCGCCGACATGCAGGCGATGGTCGACGATGCGGCGATGAAAATCACCTCCGGTGAGCTGATGGTCCACGACTACATGTCCGACGACAGCTGCCCCGCCCTGACGTTCTGATTTTCGTTTCAGGTTAGTTTCGGGGCCGCGTTGACATCTCAGCGCGGCCCCGTTTCATTAAAGGTCCCAAGCCACACGTCAGGACATGCCCATGACAACCGCCCCCGCGATCGAGCTGAAAGGCATCTCAAAGGCCTTCGGCCCTGTGCAGGCCAACAAAGACATCTCGATCCGCGTGATGCCCGGCACGATCCACGGCATCATCGGTGAGAACGGCGCCGGCAAATCCACGCTGATGTCTATTCTCTACGGCTTTTACAAAGCGGATAAAGGCGAGATTTTTATCAAGGGCAAAAAGACCGCTATCCCCGACAGTCAGGCCGCGATTGCGGCGGGTATCGGCATGGTGTTCCAGCACTTCAAACTGGTCGAAAACTTTACCGTACTGGAGAATATCATTCTGGGCGCGGAGGACGGCCGATGGCTCAAACCCTCTATTGCCAAGGCGCGGCGCACGCTGCTGGAGCTGGCCGAGGACTACGGCCTCAACGTTGAACCGGACGCGCTGATCCAGGACATCGGCGTGGGGATGCAGCAACGTGTCGAGATCCTCAAAGCGCTGTACCGGCAGGCCGACATTCTCATTCTGGACGAGCCGACGGGCGTGCTGACCCCGGCCGAGGCGGACCAGCTGTTTCGCATCCTCGAACGCCTGCGCGCAGAGGGCAAAACCATCATCCTGATCACCCACAAGCTGCGCGAGATCATGGACACCACCGACACGGTAAGCGTCATGCGCCGCGGTGAGATGACCGCGACAGTCGAAACATCGCAGACATCGCCCGCAGAACTGGCCGAACTGATGGTCGGGCGCAAAGTCTTGTTGCGCGTGGATAAAACGCCGGCACAGCCGCGCGACATCGTGCTGGACGTCAAAAACCTGCGCGTGCGCGACGACAAGGGTGTTGAGCGCCTGAAAGGTGTCGACCTGAACGTACGCGCAGGCGAGGTGCTGGGCATCGCGGGCGTGGCCGGCAACGGGCAGTCGGAATTGCTGGAGGTGCTGGGCGGGTACGCGAACGGCACGGGCACGATTACCGTCAGCGGCCAGCCGCTGGACCTGTCCGGCAAACATTCCGACGGCCAGTCGCGCCGTGCGCGCGGCATCGCCCACGTCCCCGAGGACCGCCAGCGCGAGGGGCTGATCATGGATTTCGCCGCGTGGGAGAATGTCGCCTTCGGCTATCACCACGACGCGGGCTATCGCCGCGGGATGTTGATGGACAACGCCGCCATCCGCGTGGACACGACCGGCAAAATGGAGCGCTTCGACGTGCGCCCGCCCAACCCGAAACTGGCGGCCAAGAATTTCTCGGGCGGGAACCAGCAGAAAATCGTCCTCGCCCGCGAGATCGAGCGCAATCCGGACCTGTTGCTGATCGGCCAGCCGACGCGCGGCGTGGACATCGGCGCGATCGAGTTCATTCACAAACAGATCATCGCGCTGCGCGACGCGGGCAAGGCCGTGCTGCTGGTCAGCGTCGAGCTGGACGAGATCATGGCGCTGAGCGACCGCATCGCCGTGATGTTCGACGGGCAGATCATGGGCGAGCGCCTGCCCGCGCAGACGGACGAGCGGGAACTGGGCCTGCTGATGGCGGGCATCACCGACACCGACAGCCCGCACAGCATGGGCGAAATTCAGGACAACCTTGCCCACGCGGGCGACGGGGAGGCAAAGTAGATGGACGTGATGCCAAAATGGGCCGAGGTGATCCTCGTGCCGCTCATCTCGCTTTTGCTGGCGGCCATCCTGTCGGCGCTGGTCATCCTTGCCATCGGGGAGGACCCTGTCGCGGCGGTCAAGCTGATGGTCACCGGCGCGCTCGGCTCCACCTATGGCTGGGGCTACACGCTGTATTACGCAACAAATTTCATGTTCACGGGGCTGGCGGTGGCCATCGCCTTTCATGCGCGCCTGTTCAACATCGGCGGTGAGGGGCAGGCAGCACTGGGCGGCTTGGGCGTGGCACTTGCGTGTCTCTACATCCCGTGGCCGCATTGGTCGCTTGCGCTGCTGGGCGCTACCGTGGCCGCAGGGCTGTTCGGCGCGGGCTGGGCGATGATACCTGCATGGCTTCAGGCCAAACGCGGCAGCCACATCGTCATCACGACAATCATGTTCAACTTTATCGCGGCCTCGCTCCTGAACTATGTGCTGGTCAATATGCTGCGCCCGCAAGGGTCGATGGACCCCGCCACGGCACGTTTCAACGAAACAGTGCACCTGCCCACGTTGCACGATCTGCTGGCCCCTTTCGGCATCGCATTTTCCAAGGCGGCACCGGCCAACGTCTCGTTGCTGGTGGCGGTCGCGGCCTGTGTGTTCTTGTGGTTCCTGATCTGGCGCACGCGGCTGGGATACGAGATCCGCGCCTTTGGCCATTCCCAGTCCGCGGCGAAATACGCGGGCATGCCGCCGGTGAAAATTATCATGGTCACGATGATGATTTCCGGCGCGCTGGCAGGCATGATGGCAATCAACAACGTCATGGGAGAAGCAGAGCGTCTGGTCCTCAACTCGGTCGAGGGGGCGGGATTTATCGGCATCGCCGTGGCGCTGATGGGCCGCTCGCATCCGTTCGGGGTATTCATCGCGGCGATCCTATTCGGGTTCTTGTATCAGGGCGGCGCCGAGCTGGCGCTGTGGACCTCGATCCCGCGCGAATTGATCGTCGTCATACAGGCGCTGGTGATCCTGTTCACAGGCGCGCTGGACAACATGGTGCGGATGCCGCTTGAGCGGATATTTCTCGCCCTCCGCCGGAAGGACGCCTGAGCATGGACATGTACCTCACCCTGATCCAGCTGCTCGATTCCACCGTGCGCCTTGCCACGCCGCTGCTGCTGGCCTGCCTTGCGGGGCTGTATTCGGAGCGCGCAGGCATTTTCGACATCGGGCTGGAAGGCAAGATGCTGGCGGCAGCGTTCTTCTCGGCGGCGATCGCGGCAATCACGGGCAATGTCTGGGTGGGGCTGATGGCAGGCATTGCGGCGTCGATGACCCTCAGCGCGATTCACGGCATCGCCTCCATCACCTTTCGCGGCAACCAGCTGATTTCAGGCGTTGCGATCAATTTCCTCGCGGCGGGGCTGACCGTTCTGATTGCGCAGGCGTGGTTCAAACAGGGCGGTCGCACGCCGTCGCTGATGGGCAATGGCCGGTTCGAGCCGATCACCCTGCCCTTTGCCGAAAGCATGCAAGACGTGCCCTTCATCGGGCCGCTCTATTACGAGCTGATCTCGGGGCACTCCATTCTTGTCTACGTCGCTTTTGCCGCTGTGCCCTTCACATGGTGGCTGTTGTTTCGCACGCGCTTTGGCCTGCGCCTGCGCGCGGTCGGCGAAAATCCGGCGGCGGTGGACACGGCAGGCGTGTCGGTTGTGGGCCTGCGCTTTGCCGCTGTGGGCATCTGCGGCATCCTGTGTGGCATCGCGGGCGCGTATCTGAGCACCGCCCTTCAGGCCGGCTTTGTCAAAGACATGGCAGCGGGGCGTGGCTTTATCGCGCTGGCGGCGTTGATCTTTGCCAAATGGCGGCCCTGGCACGCGCTGTATGCGACACTGTTGTTCGGCCTGTTTGGCGCGCTCGAAACCCGCCCCGACGTGATCGAACAACTTACCGGCATGAAGGTGCAGGGCCAACTGCTGGCCGCGCTGCCCTATGTGATGACGGTGATCATCCTCGCAGGTTTTGTCGGCAAGGCGATCCCGCCGCGCGCAGGCGGGGAACCCTATGTGAAAGAGCGATAAGGCCAGATCAGACTAAGCATAAGTCCTCTGGCCTGAGAGATTGATTTTTAACCCTGCGAGGCCTAAGCACGATCCATGCAAATCTACCTGCCCATTGCCGAGGTGTCGGTCAACGCGTTCCTTCTGCTGGGTCTTGGCGGAATTGTAGGCGTTCTGTCGGGCATGTTCGGCGTCGGCGGCGGGTTCTTGATGACGCCGCTGCTGTTCTTTATCGGCATCCCCCCCGCCGTGGCCGTCGCGACCGAGGCCAACCAGATCGTCGCCTCCTCCTTCTCCGGTGTACTGGCGCATTTCAAGCGAAAGACGGTGGACCTCAGGATGGGGACCGTGCTGCTGATCGGCGGCCTGATCGGCGCGGCACTGGGCGTCTACGTCTTTAATATTCTCAAGGCACAGGGTCAGGTCGATCTGCTGGTCAAGCTGTGCTATGTTGTCTTCCTCGGCGTGATCGGCGGGCTGATGTTCTTCGAGAGCCTTAATGCAATCCGCAACGTCAAAAAGGGTAAAAAGCCCAAGCGCAAGAAACACAACTGGATCCACGGCCTGCCGTTCAAGATGCGCTTTCGCGTCTCGGGCCTTTATATCTCGGTCATTCCGCCCCTGATCGTCGGCGTTGCAGTGGGTATTCTGGCGGCTATCATGGGCGTCGGTGGCGGCTTTATCATGGTGCCTGCGATGATTTACCTGCTGGGGATGCCGACCAAAGTCGTCGTTGGCACCTCGCTATTCCAGATCATCTTTGTCACGGCCTTCACCACCATGCTGCATGCCACGACCAATTTTACCGTCGACATCGTGCTGGCGGTTCTACTGCTGGTCGGCGGTGTGATCGGTGCGCAAATCGGCACCCGCATCGGGGTCAAGATGAAGGCAGAACAACTGCGTATCCTGCTGGCAATCATGGTGCTGGCGGTCTGCGGCAAGCTGGCGCTTGAACTGCTGTTGCAACCGGCCGAGCTGTATTCCATCGCGGCGGGGGGGCACTGATGCGCGCGTGGCTCACCGCACTGGCGCTGCTACTGGCAGCCGTGCCTGCCCTTGCCGAGGAAATCGTGCTGGGCCTCAGCAGCGACACAGTGTCGATCAACACCAATTTCGACGGCTCGGAAATCCTGATCTTTGGCGCAGTCAAACGGCAGACCCCCTTCCCCTCCGATCCGCGCTTGCAGGTGATCGTCACTATCGCGGGCCCGTCCGAGACAAAGACCGTGCGCCGCAAGGAAAAGCGGTTCGGCATCTGGGTCAACACAGACGCCGTCGAAATCGACAGCGCACCCAGCTTTTACGCCGTCTCGACCAGCACGCTGTTGGGCCTGTCGCTGAGCGATACAGAAGATGTCCGTCACAGAATCTCGATCCCGCGCGCCATTCGTTCAGTCGGCGCGCCCGAGGACATCGCCAACAGCCAGACCTTTACAGACGCGCTGATCCGCATCAAATCAAAGTCGAACCAGTATCAGCTGAATGAAGGCACGGTCAGCGTGGACGAGCAAACATTGTTCCGCACCTCGATCAAACTGCCCGCGGCCCTGACCGAAGGCGACTATCAGGCACGCATCTTTCTCACCCGGGGCGGCACCGTCGTCAGCACATACAGCACCAGCATCTATGTGCGAAAAGTCGGGATGGAGCGCTGGCTGTTCGCGCTCAGCCGCGAACGCGCGTTTCTCTACGGGCTGATGTCGCTGGCGATTGCAATCGCCGCAGGCTGGGGTGCCTCTGCCATCTTTGGCTTGCTGCGCCGCTAACCCCGCCCGATATAGGGCATTTTTGTCGCCATCACCGTCATGAACGGCACATTCGCCGCCAGCGGGAGCGCGGCCATATGCAGCACGGCACGCGCGGCATGATCCACGTCCATCGTCTGCGTGTCAGGCTGTGCTGCTTTCAGCGCCGCGACAATCTCGCTTTGCGCATTGCCGATGTCGATCTGGCCTGCGGTGATGTCATAGGGCCGACCATCCAGCGCCAGTGATTTAGTCAGCCCCGTGATCGCGTGCTTTGTCGTGGTATAGCAGACCGAATTTTCGCGCGGTGTATGCGCCGAGATCGAGCCGTTGTTGATGATCCGCCCGCCACGTCCCCGCGCCCGCATCGCCCCAAAGGCAAGCCGCGCGGCGATAAACATACCCGTCAGATTGACGTTGAGGACCTGTGCCCACTCCTCCAGCGCGACCTCGTCGATGGGGGCGGAGGGGCCGAACATGCCCGCATTGTTGAACAGGACATCCAGCGTGCCAAAGCGGTCAAAAGCCTGCGCCATCGCCGCCGGATCGGTCACATCAGCAGGCAGCACAACGGCGTGCGGATGGCCCTGTGCCACCTCCTCCAACAGCGCTTTGCGCCGCGCGACCAGCCCGACCCGCCAGCCGTTTTCCAAAAACACCGCCGCAGTTGCACGCCCGATCCCCGAACTGGCACCCGTGATCAAAACCGATCTCACCCGAACTCCTCCTCTGTGGGATCAAGGCTCAGGGCGGCGACAGGGGCTGCGCGCAAATCCTCGACCGTGAGGGCATAGGACGGTGTCGCCAGCCGGTTACGCACGACCCAGATCAGGCGGTTTTGCGCGCGCGTAATCGCAACATAGGCCAGCCGCTTCCACAGGGGTTGGCCCGCCTCCATCCGGCCCATCCGCGCCGCAGCATAAAGATCGGGGGCAAAGACCTGCACCGTGTCCCACTGGCTGCCCTGCGCCTTGTGGATCGTCACCGCGGCACCATGCAAAAACGTAGCCCCCATGCGCGCGGCAAAGGGGATGAACGGCTCTTCCTCATCTGGTTTCTCGATCTTGACGATGCTGGCCGCGCTCACCTGCGGGTCCTCTGCGCCCATCACATGCAGCCGCGAAAACCCCGGCTTGCGACCTGCACCCAGATAGATCACTTGCGCGCCTTTGATCAGGCCGCGCGCCTCAAGGTCCAACCGCTTTTTGCGGTGCTTGAGCGGCAGCTCGATCCCGTCGCAAATCAGCGGCTCCCCTTCCAACAATGCATCCTCGGGCGCGCCATGCACGCGGCGAAAGGCATTGATCAGCCGAATGCGCGTGGCGTTGCGCCAGACCAGAACGGGGCTGCGCGCCATCAGGTCCACCTCCACCCGCTGCCCCCAGACGACACGCGCGTCGCGCTTTGACGCGTCCTCCACCATCCGCTCGAACTGCTCGAAGCCGATGTCGGGATCGGCCAGCGCATGTGCCAGATCAAGGATCGGATTATCCGCCTCCTGCCGAAAAATCCGGTTGAGGTTCATCACGCGCTTTTCGGGTAACTTTTCAAACACCATCGTGCCGGATTGACCCACGGGCGCCAGCTGCGCAGGATCGCCGAACAACAGCAGGGTCGGGAAAATTTCTTTTAGATCCTCGAACTGCTTGTCATCCAGCATCGAGGATTCATCGACAAACCCGATGTCCAGCGGCTCTTCGCGCCGTTTCCAGCCGGTGATGAAATCACTGCCGCGCAACCCTGCCGCCGCCAGCGCGCCGGGGATGGATTTATTGCCGCCGTAAAATGCATGTGCCCGGTCGAGCGCCACATCGGTCAGCCCCTCGATCTCGGGGCGCTCGCCGTTGCCCGCCAGCCATTCCGCGATGCGCTCATATTCGGGGTCGTAAACAGGCGTGTACAGGATGCGGTGGATCGTGGTTGCGGGCACCCCGCGCAGGCGCAGCACGCTCGCCGCTTTGTTGGTAGGTGCAAGGATCGCCAGCGTGCGCTTGTCCTTGCGTTTCTTCCCCTCATAATCGCCTGACACAATGTCGACGCCTGCCGCCTCCAGCGCCTTGTAGAGTTCGGCCAGCAGCAGGGTTTTACCCGATCCCGCCTTGCCCGTCACGGCCATCACCTGCGCCTTGTTGCCCTTGGGCGGCATCAACAGGGCATCGTCCAGCGATATCCCCGCCGATTGCAACATCGTCGAGACAGCATCATGGGCCGCAGCCTGATCGTCGGAATAGGTAATCATGTCGGTCATGGGCAGACATTAGGCCCATGACCGCACAGGGGCCAGAGGCGTTCAGGCGCTGGCGGCAAATTCCGTGTCAAAGTCGTTTGCCCCGTGGGCCTGCGCACCAAAGGCGCGATCAAACCAGGCGCGGCTGATCTCCGGCGGAATGCCTGCGCGCGCGGCGACACGCAGCTGTGCGTCTTGCTGGAACTCCCACAGGCCTACACTGATGCGCGCGCGGCCCTCGCCTGTACTGCCCAGCACCTCGGGAGAGGAGCCAACGCGGCTGTAGATCCGCACCATGCGCGCGTCAAAGACCCCAACGAAATGGCGCACACCAAACCCGTTCATCAGCTCCCCCCCGCCCAGCATCAGGGCGGCGGCAACATGCGGCCCCTGCCCCGGCGCCATGCAGAACCGCGTACATTCCCAGATCAGCGGGCTGGTGATCGGCGCGTCAATCAGGTGGCCAAAATGGTCGTTGACCATCACCGGACCCGTCGTCGGCAAAAAGCGGGTAGAGCCGCCATGACCGCCCTGCGGCGTCTCCCAAATCACATACAGCGGGTTCAGATCATCGTATTCATCGCGTTCATGGCCATGGGCATCGACGTTTACATCCCATTGCAGTCGGGTGTGAAACTGATCGGCGCGGTGCGTGAACATTTCATCCGCGAGGCGTGGAAACTGGTCAAGTTGATCGGCGTAAATATAACGAAGCATAGCTATTCCCCTTAGACATCCGAGTGACGTCCGAAGGAATTAAACCAACGTTTATGAACCTCACCCAACCAAAGCGTGCGACGACATAACGATTCCCGCAACGGTTGAATTTTGTAATTAAACGACTATAAGACCGCGACTTAGCGCGCGCGCAACAGCATGGGTCGTGTTCAGGGCACCCAGTTTGAACCGCGCACTTTCGATATAGACGCGTAAAGTATGCTCTGAAATCGACAGCTGGTTGGCGACTTGGGCGCGGCTATAGCCAATGGCCAAAAGCGTCATCGCATCCACCTCGCGCGGCGAAAGACCTTGTTGCTGTGCGGGCTGGCGGGTCGGCTCAAACTCCAGCGCCTTCTCATTGAGATAATGCGCGATCAGGATCAGATCGTAGCGGTTTTTTTGTATAAAACTGGCCCATTGCACATCTGTGCAGCTGTCGTTCACGGTGAAAAGGGCGAATTGCCCGTTCGGTCCACGGATCGGAATCGAATACCCCTGATTGCCCACGCCATACTCTGCCGAGACTTTCCGAAATTCGCGGGCGGCTTTGCTGGACCAATCCAGCCGCTTCCAATCGACAGGGTGGAAGCGTTGGAAACACCCCTGAACAACCGGATCAATACGCAGATAGTTTTCGGATAGGTATTTTTCCTTCCAGACATCTGAATAGGTGCCACAGCCGTATTGGTCCCCACTGGAATCAACCCAGTGATAAATAAGATGCTCTACTTCATAGAAATCGCGCAGCGCCTCCGAGACGCGTTGCATCCCGTCAAGCGAGGCTACCTGTTCCAAGGCGGACAGGATGTCTTCCAGCTTTGTTAATGTCCCCAGCATGCCCGCGCTTTGCAGACCTCTCATCCCTTGTAGCGATCTCTGCCGTGGCTACATACGCAGTGTCGTCCAATTGCTCGGCCAAAATTGGCAAATCATTGGCCTCCGCAAAACTGCGCAAATCGGCAAGAACGTCTAAAATCCAGTCGCTTCGCATATCAAGTTTCCTTCAAAATTCGTTAACAAAAAGTTAACAAATCATACCATGTGGCGTTTCAATGCTTCAATTCGCGCATTTCCACTCCCCAGAAATGGGGATGACGCCATTCTCAAGGCATTGATGGCATTGATTCGGTTTCCAAAACGTAAACGCCCCGCGAAACAACCAGTGATTCGCGGGGCGCGGGTCTTCTCAATTTTACGGGCTTTGTCAGGTGACCTATTTACGGGCCTCCAGCGCGTCCTCAAGCGTGCGCAAACCGGTCTTGGGGGCCTGCACCAGAACCGCCATGTTGCCCGGCTTATGCTCGTTTCGCATCATTTTCATATGCGCCTCGGGCAGGTCGTTCCATGCAAACACTTCTGACATGCACGGATCCAGACGCCGCTCCAGCATCAGCTTGTTAGCCGCTGCCGCTTGTTTGAGGTGGGCAAAGTGGCTGCCTTGCAAACGCTTCTGGTGCATCCACATGTACCGCACGTCGAACGTACAGTTAAAACCGGTCGTGCCCGCGCAAATCACGACCATACCGCCCTTTTTGACCACCAGTGATGATACGGGAAAGGTGCTCTCGCCCGGGTGCTCGAACACCATGTCGACGCTCACGCCTTTGCCGGTGATCTCCCAGATCGCCTTGCCGAATTTGCGCGCTTCCTTCAGCCAGACGTTGTATTCGTCCGTGTTCACCGTAGGCATCTGCCCCCAGCAATTGAAATCCTTGCGGTTCAAAACGCCCTTGGCGCCCAGATCCATCACAAACTGCCGCTTGCTTTCGTCGCTAATGACGCCGATCGCATTGGCCCCTGCCGTGTTGATCAACTGGATCGCATAGGAGCCGAGCCCCCCCGACGCGCCCCACACCAGCACGTTCTGACCGGGCTTGAGGTCATGCGGCTCGTGCCCGAACAGCATGCGGTAGGCGGTGGCGAGCGTCAGCGTATAGCACGCCGCTTCTTCCCACGTCAGATGCTTGGGGCGCGGCATCAACTGCTGGCTTTGGACCCGCGTGAATTGCGAAAACGACCCGTCCGCAGTCTCATAGCCCCAAATGCGCTGGCTGGGCGAATACATCGGATCCCCCCCGTTACAATGTTCGTCGTCGCCGTCATCCTGATTGCAGTGCACGACCACTTCGTCGCCGACTTTCCAGCGTGTCACGCGGTCACCGACCGCCCAGACGATGCCCGCCGCGTCCGAACCCACGATGCAATAGTCCTGCTTGTGCACATCAAAGGTCGACATGGGCTGGCCCAGCGCCGCCCAGACGCCATTATAGTTGACGCCCGCCGCCATCACGAGAATCAGCACATCCTGACTGCCCAGTTCGGGCACGTCCACGACCTCTTTGAGCATGGCCGTATCGGGGTTTCCGTGCCGCTCGCGGCGGATAACCCAGCCGTGCATCTGCTTGGGGACATAGCCCATAGGGGGCATTTCACCCATATCATAAAGGTCTTTTTCAGGGGCCTCGTAGTGCGCGATCGTCGTGTCCAGTGCCATGTCACCCTCCTGCGGATATATGCCGTGCCGCCGTGCGGAACGGCGGTTTTCATCGCCTGATTACGAGGCTGCGTGAAATATTGCAACCTCCTGAGCGTTCATTTTGTAATTTTATGACCCAGCAGGTGCAGAAATAACCTTTGCACGCGCAGCATCATCACCACCTGACGGCAGATGATGCGCGATCGAGTTGGCGTAGAATTGCGTGGCGATCTGCTGGCCTTCCATGATGTGCCAGACCTGCGCACGCTGTGCGATCAACCCGTGCTGCAGCATGTGACGGCAGGCGCGTGCCACTTCGCGGCCCAGTTGGGTCTGATCGACGGCAACGTTTTGTGGGGGGACTTGTGCCAGCAGATCTTTCACAGCGACCTCCAGCTCCAGCGCGTTCATCGGACCGCTGCCCAGCAGCGCAGTCGCGACCAGCGGCACACCCAGCACCGGCATTGCCGTCTCGATCCGTGTCATCAATTCGCCCGACAGCTCTGCGACGTCATCCACCTTGCCGTAGGCGCGCAGGCTGACCGGATCCCCGAAGGCAACCGCCGCCGTGCCGAACCGCGTGTCATGCCCGCGCAGCCGTTGCCAGAACTTGCGCAGGATAAAGGCCACTACGACAGACACCCGCGCGCCGAACCGCCGGTCGCCGCGCGCATGGGCCGCCATCAGCACGCGGTCCTCCAGCACACGGTCATAGTTGATTGCCACAGGCACGAACACGATGTCCCGCTCGGCCTGCGGGTCGAACCCGTCGACCAGATAGCTGAGCAGCCCGACCTTGGGCGGCTGCAAACGCCCCGTGAGGCTGAGGCCCCCTTCGGGATAAAACGCCTGGGTGTCGCCGCCATTCGTGGCCATCTGCACATAGCGCGACAGCACCTTGCGATAGAGCGCCCCGCGTGAGCGGCGGCGGATAAAATACGCGCCCCACAGCCGGATGAGCGCACTCAGCGGCCAGACCCGCGCCCATTCCCCCACCGCATAGCTGAGCGTCGAGGTCTTGGACGCCAGATAGGTTACCAGCACATAATCCATGTTGCTGCGGTGGTTCATCACGAACACGGCGGTCGCATCCTTTGGAATCGCGGCAAACACCGCGTCATTCTGTGGCGCCGTGCGGATGCGGTAAACAGATTCGGCCAGCACCTTGGCCACCCGCATGGCAAAGCTGAAGTAGGCAAAGGCCGAAAAGCTGGGGACGATTTCGCGCGCGTATTCCTGCGCCTTCTGGAAGGCCACGTTTTCCGGCACATTGTTTTTCTCGGCATAAAGCGCGATTTCGCGGCTGACCTCGGGGTCATAGATCAGCCGCTGGATCATGTCATAGCGGCGCGCCAGCTTGAACGGCTGGATCGGACGTTTGAGCCGTGTATTCAAACGCCCCACGGCCCGCTCGAACCTGCGGCGGAAAAACCAGCGTACAGAGGGCAGCAGAAAATGGCTCAGCGCTGTGACCGCTGCGAACAGCAGAATCAGGATGAATAGCCAAAGAGGAAGCTGCACCGTCTGTGTCATACGCGCACCCTTGCAGCGCCGGACATATCAGCGCAACAAGAATTGGCGCGGCCCCGGGTGGCCCCGCAGCCGGTGTGCCCAATATATCGGGCTTGCCGCAATGCAGCGAATTGACACTTGCCGAAAGTTTCTTATATCTAGCGCATGACGCAATAATATTGCCAACCCAGACCGATGAGGCCCGCCATGACCGACGCTCCTGTAAAAGACCGCCCCTGGCTCATCCGCACCTACGCGGGCCATTCCACGGCCAAAGCGTCCAACGCGCTGTACCGGGGCAATCTGGCAAAGGGGCAGACAGGCCTGTCGGTCGCTTTCGATCTGCCTACACAAACGGGATACGACAGTGACCACATTCTGTCGCGCGGCGAGGTGGGCAAGGTCGGCGTGCCGGTGGGCCATCTGGGCGACATGCGCGAATTATTCGCCGACATCCCGCTGGAACAGATGAACACCTCCATGACGATCAACGCAACGGCACCGTGGCTGTTGTCGCTCTACATCGCCGTAGCAGAGGAGCAGGGCGCGGATGTAGGCAAGCTGCAAGGCACCGTACAGAACGACCTGATCAAGGAATATCTCTCGCGCGGGACGTATATCTGCCCGCCTGCCCCCTCGCTCAAGATGATCGCGGATGTGGCCGAATACTGCTACACTTCCGTGCCCAAGTGGAACCCGATGAACGTCTGCTCCTACCACCTGCAAGAGGCGGGTGCGACGCCGGAGCAGGAGCTGTCCTTTGCCCTCGCAACCGCCACGGCCGTGCTCGACCAGCTCCGCCCCCGCGTGGCGGAGGAGGATTTTCCCGCCCTGGTGGGCCGCATCTCATTCTTCGTGAACGCAGGCATCCGTTTCGTGACCGAGATGTGCAAGATGCGCGCCTTTGTCGATCTGTGGGACGAGATCTGCGCCGAGCGTTATGGCGTGACCGACCCGAAATACCGCCGCTTCCGCTATGGCGTGCAGGTGAACTCATTGGGCCTGACCGAACAGCAGCCCGAAAACAACGTCTACCGCATCCTGATCGAAATGCTGGCCGTGACGCTGAGCAAAAAGGCCCGTGCCCGCGCCGTGCAGCTGCCTGCATGGAACGAGGCGCTGGGTCTGCCGCGCCCGTGGGACCAGCAGTGGTCCATGCGGATGCAACAGATCCTCGCCTATGAGACGGACCTGCTGGAATTCGACGATCTGTTCGACGGCAACCCGGCCGTCGACGCAAAGGTCGAGCAGCTGAAAGCAGGCGCGCGCGCCGAGCTTGCGCATCTTGACAGCATGGGCGGGGCCATCGACGGCATCGACTATATGAAATCGCGCCTTGTCGACAGCAACGCCGACCGCCTTGGCCGGATCGAGGCGGGCGAGACTGTCGTGGTCGGCGTCAATAAATGGCAAAAGGGCGAACCATCGCCCCTGATGACTGGCGACGGCGGCATTATGACCGTCGATCCAAAGGTCGAGGCCGAGCAGATTGCCAGCCTTGAGGCATGGCGCGCCCAGCGCAACGAGGGGGAGGTCAAGGCCGCCCTCAAAGACCTGCGCGCAGCCGCGTCTGAAGGGCGCAACATCATGCCCGCCTCGATCGTCGCGGCCAAGGCGGGCGTGACGACCGGCGAATGGGCCGAACAAATGCGCGCTGTGCACGGTGAATATCGCGGGCCCACCGGCGTGGGCACCGGCCGCAGCAACAAGACCGAAGGTCTGGACGATCTACGCACCGCCGTTGACGCGGTCAGTGACCGCTTGGGCCGCCGGCTGAAATTCCTCGTGGGGAAACCCGGCCTCGACGGCCACTCCAACGGGGCCGAACAGATCGCCGTGCGTGCGCGCGACTGCGGCATGGACATCGCCTATGAAGGCATCCGCCTGACCCCTTCCGAAATCGTCGCCGCCGCGTTGGAGGACGAGGCCCATGTCGTAGGTCTGTCTATCCTGTCCGGCTCCCACATTCCGCTGGTCGAGGACCTGATGACCCAAATGCGCGAGGCCGGTCTGGGCCATATCCCCGTCATCGTGGGCGGTATCATCCCCGACGAGGACGCAAAGCGTCTGCGCGCAATGGGTGTCGCACGGGTCTATACGCCAAAGGATTTCGAGCTGAACACGATTATGGCCGACATTGTCACCCTTGCTGACCCGGAAGCCGTTGCCGCAGAGTGAAATAACAATTTACTGCAATTCAGCTGATTTTGCGCTAAAGGCACCTAAGGAAATTTAGGAGCCTTTCAATTATGAATGATGACCTCAAATCAATGAGCCGCAAAGAGCTGGAAAAGCTTTTGGCGAATGTGAAAAAAGCGCTGCACTCTGCGCAAGCCCGCGACCGGCGCGAAGCGCGCAAAGCGGCAGAGCGTGCGGCGGCTGAATTCGGTTTTGCTTTGAGCGAGTTGGGCGATGATGCGCCTGTAAAAGCGAAACAGGCGAAAGCGCCGAAAAAGCCAAAGAAACCCGCCAAGGCGAAATATGCCAACCCCGAGGATGCGACCCAGACGTGGACCGGGAAAGGCCGCCAGCCAAACTGGTATCGCGCAGCGGTTGAAAAAGGAATCAGCCCTGCAAAGCTGGAAATTTAGGTTACTTCCCGTATTTCGGGAAAACTTATCAGATTTTTAAAATTAATTTTTGGAAACAGCGGCAGATTACTGCCGCTGTTTTTGATTAATGCCCTAGAAGTCAGACGGCCAAGGCGGCCCGTCCGAAAATAAACTTCCACCGGCTGCCGTCTTTCATCACGATTTCGCCACCCCCTGCACGCGGTGTCTCGTAGGTGGCCTTGCCAATGCCTGTCATCCCGTTCGAGCAGGTGACGGGAAAGGTCACCATCCTGCTCTCGGAGGCGGGCCGGTAACGGCCCTGACAGCTTGTCTTGCCATTTGTCGCCTGAAACCATCCGCCCTCCAGAAACGTCGCGGTGGCGCTGCCGCGATAGACGCTTTGGCCGGGGCCGACAACGGCGACGGGGTGGCTGACATCGCAGGCGGCTAACAGGGCCAGACCGGCGGCGAAAACTGTACTCATCAAACGCATACTCAATTCCTTGTGTTTGGTTGCCCCCCTTCTAAAACCTATGTGTGGGCCTGTGGGTAGTAAGGGAAACCTCCATTGGAACTTGCCCCTGCCGTGCAGGCTGGGCATCGTGTCCCCAGCAAAAACAGGAGAAACCACCATGACCGTTCACATCGGTGCCACCCCCGACCAGATCGCCCCCACTGTCCTCATGCCCGGCGATCCCTACCGCGCGCGCTGGGCCGCCGAGACGTTTCTGGAAGGCGCCGAACTGGTGAATGAAGTGCGCGGGATGCTGGGATTCACCGGGACATGGCGCGGCCACCGCGTGACCATCCAGGGCTCCGGCATGGGAATGCCCTCCCTGTCGATCTACGCCAACGAGCTGATAACCAACTATGATGTGCAGACCTTGATCCGCATCGGGTCGTGTGGAGGAATGCAGCCGCATGTGGCGATCCGCGATGTAATTATCGCCATGGCGGCCAGCACCATCACCTCCCCCTCCTCCGGCATCCTGCGCGAGCTGAATTTTGCGCCTTGTGCCGATTGGGATCTGCTGCAAGCGGCAGTCACAGCCGCACAGGCAAAAGGGTCAAAGACGCATGTCGGCGGCATCTACAGCTCGGATGTGTTTTACGCCGAGCGGCCCGATCTGGACACGCAGATGACCCGCCACGGCATTCTGGCTGTCGAGATGGAGGCGGCCGAGTTGTATACGCTGGCCGCGCGCCACGGGCGCCGTGCGCTGGCGGTTCTGACTGTGTCAGACCATTTGCAAACCGGCGAGGCACTGCCCGCGCAAGACCGTGAACGCAGCTTTGGCGACATGGTCGAGATCGCGCTGGAAGCGGCCTTTCCCGAAGGGTGAGCCTGCTGCACAGGCAGGATTCGAGTTTAAAGGGAAAAATGAAGAGGACGGTCAGAGCCCGTGGGTGCGGTCATACGGGGCGGGGAGCGGCTGTGCCCAACCGTCGAGGGCGGCCGGATCGGGTTTGAAAACTTCGACCAACAAGGGGTGGCATTGGGCCGTGTCCGAAGAATGGACAGTGCTGCAATCGCCCCCCGGGCAGGCGCTGAGTGCACCAAGCAGATCAATCTGCGCAAAGAATTCGAGTGTATCGCCGGGGCGCACGGGGCTGGCTTTCATAAAATACTGGCCTGTGTCGTGGGTAAAGCCAGTGCACATAAAGACGTTCAGGACATCGTGGATGTGATGCTCTGCCGCCTGCGGTGGGACGCCGAGGTGGGCGGCCAAGGCCCGCGTAAGATTGGAATGGCAGCAGTGGTGGTATTGCCCGCCAGACAAAAGATTATGGGTGTAGGGATCGCAGCGCGTGCCGATCACGTCATGCACTGCCCCGCCAAACGCGTCCTTGCCGTACCATGCAAGACTGTCGTGTGTAATCGTAGCCATCGGACGCAGGGCCGGAAAGCTGGACCATAGCTGTTGTCCGCGGGTGACGTGGGTGCCGTGCAAGGCACGGGTTTTGCCGGAAAAGAAACGCTCGGACAGATCATGGGCATTCCACAGGTTCATATCGCCAACCTGTGATCCTTCGGTGCAGGTAATCGCAAAGAAGTGCCCCGCAGGCACGGTGAAAGTTGCGGCATCGCGGGCGGGCACGACGACCTCGTCCACTTTGGTGGCTGTGGCGCGCGCGGCGTCCATCAGGCCCATGTCGGGCGTGGGCAGCGTCTCTACCGGATAGCAGATGACAGGGGCAATGGCGCGGCGCGCCTCGGCATCGTTTGGTATGTTCATGCGTTTTCTCCTGCGATGCGCCCCGAGAACAGGCAACCGCCCAGAAACGTTCCCTCCAGCGCGTTGTAGCCGTGGTATCCGCCGCCGCCAAAGCCGCTGACCTCGCCCGCTGCAAACAGGCCGTCGACAACCGATCCGTCAGGCGCGAGAACGCGCGATTGCAAATCCGTGTGCAGACCGCCGAGGGATTTGCGCGTGATGACGTTCAGACGCACTGCGATCAGCGGGCCATTGGCAGGGTCGAGGATGGCGTGGGGTTTGGCGGTGCGGATCAGTTTGTCACCCTTGTAGTTGCGTGCGCCGCGAATGGCGGTGATCTGGGCATCCTTGCAAAACGCATTGTCCAGTTGCAGATCGCGCGCGTGGATCTGGGCGCGGATGTGGTCATGGGCCACCGGTGTGTCCGGCGTCAGTGCGTTCATCCGCGCCACCAGCGTTTCCAGATCATCGGCCACGATGAAATCAGCGCCTTTGTCCTTGAACGCCTCGACGGCGGGTGTCGCCCCTTTGCCCAGACGTGCGCCCAGCACCTCGCGCCAGCCGCCATTTGTCAGATCCTCGTTCTGCTCGGAACCCGAAAGCGCGAATTCCTTTTCGATGATCTTTTGCGTGAGGATGAACCAGCTATGCTCGCCCGCGCGCAGAATACGTCTGAGCGTGCCCAGTGTGTCGAACCCGGGCAGATACGGTGCTTCCATCCGGGTACCTGTTGCGTCGAACCACATCGACGAGGGCCCGGGCAAAATACGGATACCGTGATTAGGCCAGATCGGGGCAAAGTTCTGCACGCCTTCGCAATAGTGCCACATCCGGTCCTCGTTGATCAGCGCGCCGCCCGCTTTTGCCGCGATCCCGTGCATGCGGCCATCGACGTAATCGGGCACGCCTGCAACCATCGTTTTGGGCGCTTTGCCCAGCCGTGCGGGCCAGTGTTTGCGCACCAGCGCGTGATTGCCACCGATCCCGCCCGATGTGACGATGACCGATTGGGCGCGGTGCTCGAACCCGCCGACAACCTTGCGCGAGGTCGAGACACCCCGCAGCGCGGTCGTATCCTCAAGGATATCGCCGCTCACGCCTTTCACGGTCCCGTGCTCGACAATCAGGGCGTTTGCGCGATGTCGGAACCCCAGCCTCAGCCGCCCGTCCGCCGCGTAGCGCACCATCAGATCGGCAAAGGGTTTAACCACGCCGGTGCCCGTACCCCATGTGATGTGAAATCGCGGAACCGAATTGCCGTGCCCACCGGCACCGGCGCCACCACGTTCGGCCCAGCCGACAACGGGAAACCAGCGCATGCCCAGCCCGTGCAACCAGCCCCGCATATCGCCTGCGGCAAACTCCACAAATTTTTCGGCCCAGGCGCGGGGGTTTGCATCTTCTGCGCGGTCGAATTGGGCCGAGCCTTGCCAATCGTTCCAGGCCAGCTCGGCGCTATCGCGGATGCCCAACCGCCGCTGTTCGGGGCTATCGACGAGGAACAGACCCCCAAGGGACCAGAACGCCTGCCCGCCCAGACTTTGCGGACCTTCCTGATCCAGCATCAGCACACGGCGTCCGCGATTGATCGCCTCATGGGCAGCAGTCATACCGGCAAGGCCCGCACCGATGACAATCACGTCGGGTGAAAAATCGCTCATGTGGTGGTGCTCCCTTTGGCGCGTGCTCGGCCTCACGCTAGTTGCTTGCGGCACAGGGTGTCGAGTGTCGGACACCCGATCAGAGCGAAGAGTTCCCCAAATGTCTCATACAGTCTCGGGGAGGGCTTTTCGTCGCTGTAAAAGCCTCTGCACCGCAAGCGGCACAGCGGTACAGGCGTAGCGCGGGCTTGTCGCCGCTGCGATCCTCGCGCCAGCGGCAACTGCGGATCGCGCGGTTGCGCCACGCGAGATAGGCAACGACACCAACAATAACGGGGGCAAGCAGCAAAACCATCAGGTAAATTGCACGTCGATCGCCCAAAGGTGCGGGCGCTGACGCGAGCGGGCGATATAGGCCGCGCCATCCCCCCAACCGTGCCAACCCGCCTTTGGCTCGTTCTCGATTTGCAGGACAAAGTCCCATGTGTCATCGGTTTTGGTATAGTCCCACCACGGTTCCGACTGCACCGTCGCGGGCCAACCGCCGAGTTTAGTCTGCGCAACCTGTCTGGCCCAGTCCGGGGCAAGGACATCATTCGCATTCGTGTCGACGACATGGCCCGCCATATCGTGATTGGCGTAGTCGGGACACATCCCTGCCCAAGCGCCCAGACGCGGAGACAGAGGGCTGTCATGGATCGGCGCAGTCGGGATCGTAAGCCTGTCGAGGCTGGTGTAGCTGCGCAGAACCCACGTTGCAGCGGGGTCGGGATCAGCCGTGTTGATGATCCGCGTGGGCGCGCGGCTATGGGCAGGGTCCAAAAAGACCGTTAGCAGGGCCAGATCACGGAGCGCATCAGGCACCAGCGGCGCTGCAGTCAGGTTCAACTGGCACAGGGGCCACATCGGCGCGCCATCACTCTGTGGCCACATCTCACCTGCGCGCGAAAGGCGCACAGCCCCAAAAAGCGTAGCAAAAGGATCAATGCTGGCGGGTTTGTGAAAAATGACCGGCGCGCAGGGGCGCTCAAGCGCGAGGCGCAAATCCTCTTGCGCCATTGGCCCCTCGGGCACCAGCGGGGCAGACGACAAAAGCGGCGGTGCAGAACCCTGCCCGCCGCCTTTTCGTTTCCTGAACCAGCCGAACATGGTGGCCGCCTCAGACGGTACGCTCAACCATCAGCTTTTTGATCTGCGCAATGGCCAGCGCGGGGTTCAGACCCTTCGGGCAGGTCTTGGCGCAGTTCATGATCGTGTGACAACGATACAGCTTGAAAGGATCCTCAAGGTCGTCCAAACGCTCGCCCGTCCCCTCGTCGCGGCTGTCGATAATCCAGCGATAGGCATGCAGCAGCGCTGCGGGGCCGAGGTAGCGATCCCCGTTCCACCAGTAGCTTGGGCAGGACGTCGAGCAGCACGCGCACATGATGCATTCGTACAGTCCGTCCAGCTTTTCGCGGCTCTCGATGCTTTGCTTCCACTCTTTTGCAGGGGCTGGCGTTTCTGTTTCCAGCCACGGCTTGATCGAGGCATGCTGCGCATAAAAATGCGTCAAATCGGGGATCAGATCCTTGACCACGGGCATGTGCGGCAGCGGATAGATTTTCACCACGCCCTTTACCTCGGCCATCCCGTAGGTACAGGCCAGCGTGTTGATCCCGTCGATGTTCATCGCACAAGAGCCGCAGATCCCCTCACGGCACGAACGGCGGAAGGTCAGCGTGGGATCAATCTCGTTCTTGATCTTGATGATTGCGTCCAGAATCATCGGCCCGCAGGTATCCAGATCAACGAAATAGGTATCCACCGACGGGTTCTTCCCATCGTCGGGGTTCCAGCGGTAAATGTGGAACTCCTTAAGGTTGGTCGCGCCTTCGGGCTTGGGCCATGTCTTGCCGCTGGTCATGCGAGAATTCTTGGGGAGCGTCAGTTGTACCATGATGCTGTTCCTTTGGTCGTGCGGCGCAGGGCCGCGAAAAATCTAGAGCGATTGAAGCGCGCGGTCGCGCAGACAGGTTTGTGTGGCAGGGCGGGCCAGCACGTTGCGCACCACGGCGACCGTGTCGTCATCCACCCCCACAATCGAGGCCTTCGCCAGTTCGCGCACCTCGACGGCCTGGGCGTTGTCGACAACGCAGCCGGTAAAGGTCTTGATCAGCGGCTTGGGCACCTGCGGAAACTGGATCGCGATAACTTCGGTCACGGCAGAGGTCGCCGCCTGCCTGCCGGTCTTGTCGGCGGCGGTCTGCACTTCGGCGCAGGCGGTCAGTGACAGGGCGGCGATCAAACTCAATACTCGGATACTCATACTTGGGCCTCTCTTGGCGGCAGTGTCATGTGAAGTTTTGCAGTCTCGGCCAGATTAGCCATGCGTTCCACGTCCTGCGGGAAATGCGGGATCATCCGTTCCATGAACCGCAGGTCATGCGCGGCAGTCCACAGCAGCAGTTGGTATTCGGGATCGGCGGCCATGATCGCATCGCGCGCCACACTGTCCAGCTCCGCTGCGGTTTGCACGCCGTCCTGAAAAGAGGAACCGCCGCCATAGCGCTGCACCTTGCCGCGCCCCAGATCGCGCTGCGGCAGGCCCAGTGCATCCAGAATACCGGCGCGGTAGCCTTGGGACGTCATCCAGTCATCATAGCAGATCGCGGTCACGCCTTGCGGGTCGGCCACGCGGTCCAACCCCTGCGCATAGGTCGCAAAGGCCAGCGTCATAATCCGCATCCGGTCCGTCGCACCAAAGCCCGCGTTCTTTTTGATCTTGGCCAGCAGCGAGGCGGACCAGTTCAGAAAGCTGCGATAGATGATGACCTGCGCGGTAAAATCGCTGTCCTGCATCGTGTTGGATGCTTTTTGCGGCTGGCCCGCAGGCTGCGGCATCCGGTCCTCGTACGAGACAATGGCAAAAGGGCTGGCCCCTGCGCGGCTGATCCGCTCAGGCGTTCGGGTATCGGCCTGCGGGATCACAGCCCCGTGGCGGTCATACACATCCACCGAGGAAAAATGACGCTGCGGGTTTTTGCCGAATTTGCAGTTGTTAAAGAAAGTGCCGCCTGTCGCAGCCTCGGGTGCGTTGCGCATCAGCCAGTCGATGATCGCGTGGTTGCCCGAGCGGCGCATGCCGAACACCTGAAGCGCACAGGCAGGCGTAAACCCCACCTGCGCCCATTCGGCATCCAGTTGCGCCGCGGCACCCATGCTTAGTAAACCCGCGCTTTCGGCGCGATTTTCTTGAGGTCGATACCGCCCTCATTGTGGCTGGTGAGCGGCTGCGTGTGCACCCCGCGAAAGCCAAGGCTCGCCTCGTTGCCCTTGAACCAGATCAGGCTGTGCTTGCGCCAGTTCTCATCGTCGCGGTCGGGATAATCCTCATGCGCGTGGGCGCCGCGGCTTTCCTTGCGCGCGGCGGCGGCAGTGATGGTGGCAACCGCATTGGGCATCAGGTTCGTCAGTTCCAGCGTCTCCATCAGATCAGAGTTCCAGACCAGCGATGTATCGGTCACTTTCACGTCCGACAGTTTGCCCGCGACGTCCTTCATCTTTTCCTCGCCCTCGGCCAGCGTTTTGTCGGTGCGGAACACGGCCGCATCCGCCTGCATAGTTTGCTGCATCTCGAGGCGCAGCTCGGCGGTGGGGACGTGCCCCTTGGCATAGCGCAGCCCGTCAAACCGCGAGAACGCCGCCTCGATCGAGCGTTTGCTAGGGGTCGGAACAGGGGATTTCGGGTCGACAATCTCGGCGGCGCGAATGGCTGCTGCACGGCCAAACACCACCAGATCAATCAGCGAGTTGGAGCCGAGGCGGTTCGCCCCGTGCACCGACGCACAGCCCGCCTCGCCCACAGCCATCAGACCGGGGGAGACGTTGTCGGGATTGTCCTTGGTCGGTGCCAGCACCTCGCCCCAATAGTTCGTGGGAATACCGCCCATGTTGTAATGCACGGTGGGCAGTACGGGGATCGGCTCCTTGGTCAGGTCAACGCCTGCAAAGATGCGCGCGGATTCGGAGATGCCCGGCAGACGCAGGTCCAGCGTTTCCGGCGGCAGGTGGTTGAGGTGCAGGTGAATGTGATCGCCCTTCTCGCCTACGCCGCGCCCCTCGCGGATCTCCATCGTCATGCAGCGCGACACCACGTCGCGCGATGCGAGGTCTTTGTAGGTGGGCGCATACCGCTCCATGAACCGCTCGCCCTCGGAGTTGGTGAGGTAGCCACCTTCGCCCCGCGCGCCTTCGGTGATCAGGCAACCGGCGCCGTAGATGCCGGTGGGGTGGAACTGCACGAACTCCATGTCTTGCAGCGGCAAACCGGCCCGCGCGGTCATCCCGCCACCGTCACCCGTACAGGTATGCGCAGAGGTCGCGCTGAAATACGCGCGGCCATAGCCGCCTGTGGCCAGCACGACCATCTTGGCGCTGAACAGATGCATCGTACCATCGTCGAGCTTCCAGCACAGCACGCCCTCGCAGACACCATCGTCGGACATCACCAGATCAATGGCGAAATATTCGATGTAGAATTCGGCGTTATGCTTTAGCGATTGACCGTAAAGCGTGTGCAAGATCGCGTGGCCCGTGCGGTCGGCTGCGGCACAGGTCCGCTGCACCGGCGGGCCCTCGCCGAATTCGGTTGTGTGGCCGCCAAAGGGACGCTGGTAAATCTTGCCCTCTTCGGTGCGCGAGAACGGCACGCCGTAATGCTCCAGCTCGTACACCGCCTTGGGCGCCTCGCGCGCGAGATATTCCATCGCATCCGTATCGCCCAGCCAGTCCGACCCCTTGACGGTATCGTACATGTGCCACTGCCAGTTGTCGGGGCCCATGTTGCTCAGCGACGCGGCGATCCCGCCCTGTGCGGCAACCGTATGCGACCGTGTGGGGAATACTTTGGAGATGCAGGCCGTTTTCAGCCCCTGCTCCGCCATGCCAAGCGTGGCGCGCAAGCCTGCGCCGCCGGCCCCCACAACAACCACGTCATATTCATGCGTCTCGTATTCATAAGCAGCCATATCGCGCCCTTTTCAAACTTGGGGTCGGTCCGCACATGCGACCCTCACCTGTCTATTTTCCGCGGCGCAACGCGCCAAAATCCGGGTTTCCCTATC
>ENA-ORXR01001032-ORXR01001032.1-marine-metagenome-genome-assembly--contig:-NODE-1032-length-31610-cov-16.753433_pt1 | contig 31610 bp, 42 predicted proteins | sample MGYA00237866_ERZ511479 | MGnify/ENA metagenome assembly ERZ511479
GCCAGCACAGGGCCGTCTGGGCCAGCAAGAATTTCAGATCGGGAGTAAGAATTTCGGCCCGCAGCACGCCCGCAGCACGCGCAGCACGCCCAGCACACCCCCAGTAGAGTGGTATATTTTCGCGACGATAGTGGATTCGGTCCTCTGTTGGTTGGCAATTGGGGACTCGTGTAGGAGTCCGTGACAGGTGACGTCGCTGATCCGGGATCTGATGGACGTCGATTTTCCGCCGCGGCGCTGGGCGCTGGGCGCGGGGCGCCGGGGGCGGGCGGCGCGCGGCACGCGGCACGCGGCAGGGGGCGCGCGGCGCGGGGCGCGGGGCGCGGGGCGCGGGCGGCGCGGGGCGTGGGGCGCGGGGCGCATGCGGCACGGGGCGCGGGGCGCGGGGCGCGGGGCGCGGGCGGGGCGGGGCGCGGGGCGCGGGCGGCGCGGGGCGCGGGGCGCGGGCGGCGCGGGGCGCGGGGCGCGGGCGGCGCGGGGCGCGGGGCGCCACGCGCCGCGCGCCCGCGACAATTTTGCTGCTGGGCTGCGGGCGCTGCCCGGCGCCGTCGGGCGCCGCCGGGCTCCGGGGCGCGGCCGAGCGCCGCCGCGCACCGGGGCGCCGGGGCTCTGGGGCGCCTTCGTCCGGGCGCCGGGGCGCGGCCGGGCGCCGCTGGGCACCGCCGGGCACCGGGGCGCCGGGACGCCGCCGTCGGGGCACTGGGGCGCCGTCGAGCGCCGCCGGGCATCGGGGCGACGGGGCACCGTCGTTAGTGCACAAAAACAAACGCCTTCCAGTAGTATCTTGGCGCCGGCATGGCTACCTGCGCGGGGCAACTCAACGCCAAGAAAAAACGCACACACCCAAAGCGCATACAATGCATCATTCACACAGAAAGAACTGGTCGCGCCAACGGTACGGAGGACACCCGGGATATGGCCGAGAACTACAACTGCGGCAGGCTGCGCGCCGGGTCGGCACCGTCCACAAGCACCAAGCCGTCGTGCGCCTCTGCATCCGCCTCCTGGGTCGGGACCAGGCGGCGGACCTCCGCCACCCACAGCGGGAAATGAACGTCGCCGATAGCCCCGCCGCGCGCCGACGAGCGGGTGCCGGCGGCAATCTTTAGCGCGTTCCGGACCTGGGTGACCAAAAGCGCAAAGTGCCCAAGCGTCGCGCTCACGACGCGGGGACCCAACGGTCCATCCGGCTGCTTCACGCGGTCTGCCGCGCCGACGGACATTAAGAGCTTGCTGAGGGCGTCCAGGCACGCCTGGCGCCCGCGCGACGACAGGAAGAAGGAGTCGTTGGCGAGCAGCTCGAGCGCCATCTCATTCGTAAGGGTGTCGAGTTCCAAGGCAAGGGCCTCGAAGTAGGCACCGACGATAACGACCGTCCACCCCTGGTGCAGGTGGGGCTTCACCCGCAGCGCCAAGAGGGAGACGCGGATGTTGGAGAAGATGGTCGGGTTGCGGCGGCTGGAGCGGCGGACAAACGACTTCAGCCACTCCTCCGCCGCCTTGAGCCCCTGCTTCTGCACCGCATCAACAGAGACCACGACGGTGTCCCAGTTGTCTTCCGAGCAGGAGAACACGAGCACCGTCTTGACCGCGGTCGCAAAATCGTCGATGAGCACGTCCCGATACGTTTTCTGCGTGCATCAGAACACAACCGCAAAGAAAGGATGCCCCCCGAAAAGAACGGCGGTGGTGGTTAGAGTCTTGTTGAAAAGGCAAAGGGAAACAGACAGACACCCCCCTCCCCGTAAGCCTCGAGCGAACAGTCCCCCACCCACACCCGCACACACTTCGCCCGTAGTAGCTGCTTGCTATCACTTGCCAACCAGAAAACAAAACGTACCGTAACGAGCTTAATCAGCTTCTCCTTCTTGGAAGTCTCTTCGTCATCCTCCCCAGAGTTGCCGAGGTGCCCCAACAAGCCGGCGTTCTTAATGCCGTCCAAGACGGTACTCTCCACCGCCGCAAGCCGCCCCAATGTCTGCTGGGAGAGCTGGATGTCCGAGTCCAGCTTGGTCTTCATGTCCACGAGGGTGTCCTTCATCTTGGTCACGGCGCTTGCCATTGCCGCCACGTCCACACGGACCGAGCTCGTCGCAGCCGAAACGGCGTTCTCCAGGATCTTTGCACGGCGCTCCCCTCGAAGCCCCGGCCCCAACGCTGCGGCCAGTGGGTCGACCGTATTGCTGCTTGCCCAATTCTGTCCTGGTGGACTGAGACTGGGACTGACTCCGAATAAGGGCCTGCAATTGGCTTTGAAGCGCTGTCAGAGGCGACTTCAGCCAATAAAACGTGCGGGTTCGTGACGAGGGCCTTGCAGAGACGAGAAGGCACTGTTTTCCTACCCTGCAACCGGATCATCTCCGCTCCGAGTCCAGATCGTGCCGTGATCCGCAGAATTCTCACTGTTTGCCCTAGATATATGCAAAACTGCTGAGATGCCGATGTGCGATTCCAATGCGTATGAGCACATCGGTGCTGTGAGAAGGACAAAGTCGGTCCCAGCGGGTCACCTGATTGGTGGAACACAGTCAGTCCCAGTCCCAGTCGCAGTCCCCCAGGACAAAAATGGGCAACCAGCAATAGCTTGCGCGGCGGCGGTGGTGGGGAGCTGCACGTCCGGTCCCGACGGGTCCGGGTACGACCCGGCGCCCGAGAGAGTGGCGGCGCTCGAAGCGACCGACCCGCTTGACGGGACCGCAGCACCCCCCCCCGTGGTGCTGCCAATCACTCGGAAGACGGGGGCTTCCATGGCCACTCCCCCCGCAGTGGAAACGAGGGGACGCGCCGCCGGGCGCCCGGCGCTCACAAATTCAACAGATGCGGTGGCGGCGGCCAAACTCGCGACAGCACGCGGACGACGCGGCCGCGGTCGTGGACGTCGGCGTTGGCGTCACGACGCGCAGGGCTGAGCGCAGCGCGGTGCGCGGGGAGACGCCGGCGTGGACCTCACGCAGACCCACAGCGGACGCCACAGCCGACGTCCCGTCACCAGAAGGCGCCTGCCGACCCGACGGGCCAGCCGGAGCACCGGGGGTTGGCGGCCCCACCAGGCGGGACGGGCCAGAACGAACAGAGGACAGCGGCGCGATGGCCTCCGTGGATTGCGGCGGGGTGGCGTGCGCTGCAGACGCGATCACCGCCGGCGAGGGGTCCATAAACGCCGACGGCGGTGCCGGCGCCCAGCGCCTGGTCCTGGCGGCGCTCATTGCCAGGCCGGCCGCAGCCTGTCGCTTGCCGTTGGTCTTTCGGGTCGGCGCCTGAGCGGGCGCCGTCTCCATGTCTACGTTGTCGTCGTCCTCGTCGCTGTCGCCGCCCATAGACACCAGCGTCTGGGCCGCCTCCCGCGCGGTGGCGCGCGCGTCGGTGGGCGACGTGTCGACGTCACCGGCTTTTTCGTAGGCGCGGGAGGCCATTGCGGCCCGACGCAACACCGTCTTGTGGACACGGTCTTCGGGCGTCGGGGGGTTCATGATTGAGCAACCAGGGGAGAAGGGGGGGCGGGGTCGCGCGCAGGATGTGAGGGGGGTGGAGGTGGAGGGGCGAAAAAGGTAGGCCGCGCACAGGTGTATGGGTGAGAAACAGGCCTGTGGTTAGAATGGGCTCGGAAAGCGCGCCTTTGTACTGCTGCAGCGGCCTAGCCGGTCGGCGTGGGTCGACGACGACGCGCGTGCAACCTGGGCAACAGCTACCATCGCGCGCGCGCAGCAAAGCCGCACGCACCCCCCACGGGTGTCCCCCGCACATGCCCCTTCCAAAGACGTCAAAACATGAAGAACGCAGCAGAGCGCAAAACGCGTGTCCACCACCCCGAGTTGGTGCCCCCCCTCGTCGAGCAGAGCAAATACGTACCATGTCTATGAAGAGGGCATCGGCCCCTTGGACGAGAGCGTGCGCGGATGGCCGCGTCTTACAGTGCGCCGTGGCGAACGAGCTACTCAAAGCCGTCACGCAAAGGTGGTGTGCGCCCAAGACCGAAGACTCAAAGGCCGAGGAAAAACAGCGACTCCCGCGGTCGTCACACGCAGTTAGCACAACGAGCAGCTCACGATTGCGCCCCAGAAGCGCAGACAGAGGCATAACCACGGCGAGGCACGTATGCAGCGCCCATCATCATTGCCAACCCTCGTCCACCGACTCACTCCCCCCCCCCGCGCCGAGGACGGAAAGAGCGCCCAAGCACCAACAGAGCGCGTCCGGGGCATGTCGTCGCAGACTGGCAGCAAGAGGCACAAGCGCAAAGCACACTGACCTTTTCGGGGAACCGGCGAGGAGCAACGGTCGTGAGCAGCGCGTGCCCGAACGGCAGCAGCGCGTCTCCGTGTGGGACTGTCAGCGAGGGGGCGCCGTCGGTTGCTCCCCACCCGCGATCGCGTGTGCACGGCAATCCGCGGCGCAGCGCGCCCGCAGGCTCCCGGATCATCCAAGCGGTGAGACGACGAGGCGCCGTGCTCGTCACTCTTGCGCAAAGGCAACGAGCGGTGTCATCGGCGGCGTCCGACTCACCATCCGCAGATTTACTACAATCAAGTCAAAAAGTTACGCTTCATAACTCTGGACCGGAGCATACTTGACTTAAGAAGTTGCTGGAGTTCCAGCGTAACCCATAGAAGCCATGTTTGTCAGCCGTTGAACGCATGAGAATTCTCCTCTGATTGGTCAGAAGCATCGTCGCGACTCCCGTTGGACCAACTTCTGTTGACAAGTGGCACTAGAGGATGAGTAGACGACCGTGACTTGCTGGTTCTTAGTGCAAGTGCCTCCATCTTAGGATTTGATTGGTCAGGAATCTCTCACCAAGATCCACAGGCGCTCCACTCACCGGTCCGAACGTCACGTTGAGGCACACCGCGTCGTCGTGGCGGCTGCCGCGTGCTCTGCCTCCTCCGCGCCAGTGCCTCCTGTTCCGCTTTTGGCTGTGTCTCTGGCGATCGGTCGCCCATCGGTGGCTACGGACGGCCGCCGTCCACCCACTTTGGTGGGCGGCTACGTACTTTTCTTGGTTGCTGTCTTTTGCCCCCTTTTACCCGCGCATTGTCGCCGCTACCTTGCAGCCAGAGCCGCTTGCTCATGTCCTCTCGACGCACGCGACGCCCCGCCAATCCTTCCACGTCCGTGTGTTCTACTTTCGTCCATCTCTCTGGCTATGGGTCGCCAGCGGTCGCCCATTGGCGGCCATCGGCCGGCGCCGTCCACACACTCTGGTGCTCGGCTGCGTCGCTATTTCGGTCCTGCCTCCCGCCCCCTTTGCGTTCGTGCTGTACCGGCTCGTTCCCCTATCGCCCGGCATCGGCCACTCCTGTTCGCATGCGCATTGGCGCGGCTCTCTTGCTGCCCGTGCTGTTTGCTTCTGTCCTTCAGGCGGTCTTGCCTCCCCGCCCGACTCTGCGCGCACAGTTTTGGGCCTCTCCTGCCCTCTTGTAGGCTGTCATGACGCCGTCGCTACGGTCAAGTACGTCTTTGCGTTTTACTGGCCCTCTCTGCTTCCGCTGCTCGGCCGCCCATCGACACCAATCGGACTTTGTGTGTCTAGGGGGGTGCGACGGGTGCATGGGGTGTCTGGCGAGCGCCGCGTGGGTTTACAACCAGGCGGCTCGCACGCAGTGACCCACCGTTTCTCCCACGTTCTCAGCCATGACCCCGGTACGTGCACACGGCTCACTGATGCCTCGACTATCTGGTTCTCCTGCCTTTTTAAGGCCACCTTCTTTCTGATTCCCAACGGGTCATATCTGGCCATTGTCGTTACTCCCAGGCAAGCAGCGGCTGTGCGAGCATCTCCTAAGTCGGGCACCCTCGCCACGTGCGACGCCAACCTGGGCGGTCGCCGCCCGCGTAGGCCGCGCGGGCTGCCACCGACGGCACCGACGCCGAAAACCGCTGACGCAGTCGCCGCTGTGGAGGGGTGCTCCTTCGTCGGGGGTACTCTCCCCGCCGCCAACCGCAACGCCGTCGTCCGACTTGGCCCTGTCGAGCACCGCATTCCGGGACCATGAGGCCCTTTTTAACACCATCTCCGTGCTCTGTGTGCGGGCTGGTCAAGTCCACGATTGCGATGCGCTGGCACGTGCTCAGAAAGCACCCCCACCTGCCGCGGAACATCAACCGACGCCAACCCCCCCGCCAGCTGGGACCTGATCCAGCGCTGCCGCCTCCGGCCATTCCTGGTGCACCCGAGCCGCCATTGGTGCCTCCCTTGCGGGCGACAAATGTAGCAGCTGCCGCCCCCTGCCGACCGGTCGCCGCCGCGGCTGACGCCGATGGCGCGAATGCCGGCCTTGCTGAAGCTCTTGGCGCGGCCACAGGTGATGATGCGTCCGTCGTGCTCGTTCTGGCGGATTTTGCCGCCACGCAGGCGGCCGAGGCCACAGAGGCAGCGGCCGGCGCACGTCAGCCGGATAGCACCGCCAACCAAGCCGCCGCGGGGCAAGTCTGGGAGGGGAACCGTCTTGAAGACGGGCGCGCCTGGACGCTCGTCCGTCGCCACCGAGGCCCAGGCGACGTACGAGCGGGTTGGCGACGCCCGCAAGTGCGAGCCGGCCGTGACCAGAAGGCCCAACACCAAGCCCAGCCTTTTCAACACGCCCATCCTCGAGGAGTTCCAGTCCCTTATGCACGAGATCGGGGGCTCGGGCACGTCGCGTGCGGACCAGAAAAAGCTTTTAAAGTTTTTCGAGAAGTACGACAAGGCCATCGCCGACGCCGTCACGTCGGCCGACAACAATTCCACGGGGACGGGCGGCCCGACAGCCGCCGCCTCGACCACGGGAGGGAACGCGTCGGCCAACATGTCGGCGGCGGCTGGTGGCGCCTGTGACACAGCGTCGGCGGCGGAGAACGGGTCAACCGCCGCGGCGTCGGCCACCGGGCGCGGCGCGTCGGGCAACGAGTCGGCAGCGACGGGGGGGTCCACTGACGCGGCATCCGCCACCGGGGGGGGCGCATCGGGCAACGTGTCGGCAGCGGCGGGGGGGTCTACCGCCGCGGCGACTGCCACCGGGCGGTGTGACAACACGCTCAGCCCACCCCACCCAGTTGTGGGGAGGGCGAGCCAAACCGTGTCGCCGGGTAGTCCTGTCGGGGAATACCCGCCCCGGAAGGAAACCCCGAAGAGCACACACGCACGGCGTCGACCGGGGGAAGGCGCCCCGAGCGACAAACACGAGTTGTGTGACCGGAAGTTTACTTGCCCGCGTCGAAGGCCTCGAGGCGACACTCACGCCTCGCCCTCTTATCCCGTCCGTTCCCCTCGGACCCTCGGAAAACCCTCCTCAGACACCCTCAAAGGACCCTCGGAAAACCCCCTTCAGATACCCCCAAAGGGCCCGCGGAAAACCCTCCTCAGACACCCTCAAAGGACCCTCGGAAAACCCTCCCCTCAGGGCCCACTGGGCCCATAACCCGGAGGACGGCCGAAGCTTCGAATACCGCCTTAAGTAGATGCGGGGGAAGGGTGCTACGTGACCCCCTCGCGGCGCCCCGGGGTCAGGGGCGCGGAGTAACATAAGTCGATAATCCAAGTCGGGTTTACACAAAATTAGGCCCCTAAGTAGGGGACCGCTCATGGGGGTTACGAATCCCGGGGAAGTATTGGGATTGCGGTTGTGGTTGGTGAGCCGCGAGGTGATCACAAGTGGGTCGCCAACGGAGCAATTTGAAATATGTGGTAGTGGGGCATATTTCCGGGGAATCTGGTTCCCCGAGTGTGGGGGCCTTGTGATGGACCGTCACAATTCCCCCTTCTAAAGGGGTCGCCGTCCCGGCGGCCCAGAGCCAGGGGGGCGGGCCCGCACGAGTGTGGCGGGCGGGTCAGGACGGCTAGCCGCCGGGCTCCCCAGAGTGGGGCCCGGGTGCTGCCCCTGTCCTCGCCAGCAGGGGCCGCCCCGGATCGTGGGGGCGCCCCCGCCGGGGCAAGGGGGTACGCGCCGTCACCGTGCGGTGGGCACGGCGGCGGGGGGCCAGGGGCCCTGCCACGTGTCCGGGGTGGGCCCGCTAAACGTGCCCTGGGGGCCAACAGGGGGGCGCCCAGTATGGCGCCCCCCGCCCCCCCCCTCCCTGTGGAGAGTTGTCCAGGGGGAGTGGCCCGCGGGGTGGGGCTGAGGGGGCCCGGGGCAGGGGCCTCTACCCGCCCGCAGGGGCTCATAAAAAGGGGGGTAGGCGGGGGACAGACGGGGCGGCCGTCCACTACCGGCCGTCACCGTTCCCCCCACCGCTACCCGAGTTGAGAGCTCCCCCTCGTCCCTCTGTGCGCAGTGCGCCCCCCTTCCCGTTTCCATCCCCCTCGCCGCCCCCCCTACTAGGGCGCGGCGGCTATGGCTTCCTCGCGGTCGACGGCAGTGGGGCCGACTGAGGAGATGGCTTACCCAAGTGCGGGGCGCGCCGCGCCGGCGCCGAGTGGGACGCCGGCGTCGGCTACGGCCAAGTCGGGCAGCCCTGCGGCGGGTTCCCCGCGGGTGAGCGGGGCTCCGGGCAGTAAGAGCGCCCCCAAGGTCAAGGGCTCGACGGTGGCCACCCCGTGGGCTGGCGGGGCGGCGGCGTCCGCGCCTGCTCCGCCGGCCGGCGCCACCAAGTCAAGTGGCGCGGCCGCGGCGGCGGCACGGGGCAAGGCAGCCCGCCGGTCGCGCCAGGTCAGCGGCGCGCCCCCGAGCCGGGAGTGCTTGGCGGCGGAGAGTCAAGCGACTCAACCGCCGCCGCCTCTCCGCCCGTCCAAGTCGACGGCGGGGTCGGCGTCGGCCTCCCGTGCGTCGAGTGCGGCGACGCGGTCGGCTGGCGAGGACGCGGCCGGGCCCCGGACGGCGGCGGCGCGCGTGCCGCTGCCGCCCAGCCGGCCGGGCACTCCCCCGGCCGCTGAGGCGGCGCCTGGCGAGGGGGGGGATGACCCCATGGAGCAGGAGTCCCCCCTGCCGGTGCCGCGCCGGGGGCGCCTCCCGGTAGTGGAGGAAGCGGGGCCCGCGGGGCCGGGGGCGTTGGTCCAGTGGACGCCCCCGGCTGCCCCCAGTCAGATGGGGGAGTGTCGTTTGCGGACGCTTTTCTCCGCGATCCCGCTGCCCAAGCAGGGCCCGGCTTGGCAGCGCTGGCTGGCGCGCCACCCCGTGCAGTACGAACTGCCTGCCGGGGTGGCGACGGACCTCCCCGCCCTACTAGAGGCGGGGGACGCGCCGTGGGTGGAGCGCGCCGCCGTGCACCTGTCCAACGTCATGGACGGGGCCACCGCCGACGACGTGCCGCCCGTCGTGGCGTGGGAGTGGGCGTGCTCCTATCTCCCGTACTTGGAGGAGAGGGATCCCCACTTCCACCACCAGGACGCCCGCACCAAGCACCGGGTGCGGGAGGCGTCGGGCATCCTGGTGCGGGCCTCTCAAGTGGAGAGCACCCAGGTCCACGCCTCGGCGCGGCGGGCGTACTACGTCCCGACGCCGTCCTGGTCGTCGGCGGTTCTGCCGACTCGCTTTTTCGGGTGACTTCTTGGTAACTTCGAGGCGACACATGCGCGAGCTGTGTCGCCAAGAAGTCGCCAACGGGGTCTACAAAAAGAGCCATACGGTGGATCCAAGGGGACACCCAAGCAAGCGGATAGCTAACCGGTTTGTCCGGTTTCAGGCATAATCTGCAGAACATATTTACCACTGATTTTGGGCATATGTTTCAGTACTATTCAGCTGATGCAGATTTGTTAATCCAATTTAGTGCTAATCAATGACTGACACGCGACCAACCATATTAGTCAAATGACATTGTCGATCGCCGCCGCCGTCTGCCGCCGCGCCGCCCCCGCCGCCGCCGCCGCCGCCGCCACCGTCGGCCGCCGCGCCAACGCCGCCGCCGCCGCCGCCCGCCACCACGAGCCCCGCCGCCGCGTGCCCGTCGGCCACCGCCTGCGCCACCGTCGGCGGCGCCTTGGCCACGGGCAGCCGCCGCCGCAGCGGCGGCGACGCGGGCAACGGCGCCGCGGGGCGGCCCGCGCCCGCCGCCGGTGCGGCCCGCCCCCTCGCCCGCGCCGCCGACCCGTCGGGCGACGCCGCGGTGGCCTTCGGCGGCGGCCGCGGCGCGGCGGGCGCGTCGGCCGCGGGCGCGGCCGCGCCCGCACCCGCCGGCGGGGCCTCTGCCGCGTCTGCCGCCGCGGGCGCGTCGGCGGGCGGCGCCGACGGCGGCCGCCGGCGGGGCGACCGCGACGGCCGCCGCCGCTCCCGCCGCCCGTCGGCGGCGGCCGCGTCGCCGCGCGGCCGCCCCGCGCGCGGCCGCGGCCCCGCGTCGGCGCTGCCGCGGCGACGCGGCGGGGAGGCGGCGTCGCTCACCGCGGCGGCGGGCGCCGCAAGCGCCGGCAAGCGCAGGTGGGGCGGGAGCCGGTGGCGCTCGCCCGACGGCGTCCCCCCGCTGCCGCCGCCGTCTGCTGCGGCGGCGATCGCGGGCGGCGCGTGCCATCTGCGCGCCGCCGCGGGCGGCGGGGGGGGCGCCTCGACTCGCGCCGGCCGCCGCCGCCGGCCGTCGCGGGTCGGCGCGACCGCCGGCGGCGCCGTGACCGCCCCCGTGGTGGACGAAAGCACGGGGAGGCTGCGGAAGCTGCCGTCGGCGCCGCCGCCGGCGGGGCGGCGCGCCGCACCGGTCGGCAGCGGCGGCGGCGGCGGCGACGGCGACGGCGACGGGCGCGGCGGGGGTGGGGGCGGCGACAGCGGCGCCGTGGCCAGCCCCGACAGGCAGCGGCTGGCCAAGTTGGAGAGCGACGCGGAGAGCGCGTCGGGGGCGGCCGCCGGGGGGGGGACGTCGGGGGACAGGGGCGGCACGGGGGGAGCGCCCAGGCGGCCGGCAGAGGGCGACCGCCGGGCGCCGCCGCCGCCCCCGTCGGTGCCCGCCCGCCGCCGCCCCGCCGCCGCCCGCCATGACCGCGGCCGACAGCGGCCGCCACTGCCTTCGCCCCGCCGCCCCCGCCCCCCCCCCCTTCCCCCGGCCGCCGCCGCCCCCGCCAAAGCCACAGCCACCACCAACACCGCCGCCACCGCCACGGCCACTACCGGAGTTGGGGCCAACGTGCGGGCGGCGGTGGCGGGGGATGAGCGCCGGCCGCCTTTTGTGCCTTTCGCGGCCGGCGGTGGCGGCGGTTGGAGCCTCTGCCGCACGCCCCCATGGGGGGGTCTTGGCCCAAGAGATCTCGGGGGATTCCTGTGGGAGCAGGCCACCGCCAACCAATCGTACTGCTGGAAAAACACAGCTGCACGAGCAGAACAATGTGGGCACGGCACTTATCCAATGAAAATCGTTTAAAAACACGTCGCCCCAGGGCAGCAACACTGTCTGCGTCAGGGTCTCTAGTACTGTCACCGCAGGGCGGCACCCGCCAATCAGAGGCCGAGTTCACAGGCAAGACTGCTGGCGATGCGCACAAAGCCTTGCATCTGGATCGAAGACGGCCGAGGCAGATGTCTGCCTTAGGATCTCTTGCTGACAGTGATGTCGTCTGAGTAGCTTGTGAGCGTGGCCGTTCCCACAGATGTCAATAAGTTGTCTTTCAGTGCACACTTTGCATGGGACTTGGCCGCATGCACATCATTCTCATTGTCTTGGTCGTGTACCGGGCCTGCCCCCAGAAATTTATTGTGTCGCCAGATCGCCGACCTGCCATTCCAAGCTGTAGGCCGCGAATCAGCTGAGTCGCCACAAAATGTCGCCCTCGAATCGCCACGAAGTAACCAAGCAAGCGCGTGGGCAGGACCGCCGACGATGTCGGCGTGACGCCGCTTCCGTGGGCGGTACGCGGCCGACGCGGCCGCCTCCTCAGTTGACGGCGGGACATCCCCCATGTCGGATAGGGTGAAGCCGGCCGGCACCGCCCAGGCCTCCTCCGTCACGCGTAGCGCCCGCTGGACGACATCCGCGAGCCGCTGCTCCGCCAGCATGACCCCGCACGGGGCTTGTGGCGACCGCGGGACGCTCACGACGCGGACGTAGTGGCACTGGCGGTCCGCGACGGTACCCACTTGGTGGGGCAGCAAGGTGCTGGGGGCCTGACGGGTGGGGTTGTGGTGGTAGGGCAGCCGGGCGTTAACGGCTGTCCAGGACACAGCCCGTGCGATGGCGTCGTACCCCCCTAAGGAGTCCGCTGCGGAGCGATTGCCCGACGCCAGGTCGTCGACCGAGAACTTCTCCGTCCGGGCGTTTTAGCACGGCGACGGCTCGAAGACGCGGTGCGTCTCGCGGTACGCGCGGAGCAACCCCGACACGACAGCCGCCGTCATCATGACGTACGCCGTACCCTGGATGGGATGCCACGCGGACGCCTGGAGCAGCGACTGCTGCTGGTGTATGACGGGCGGGTACTCGTACGCCAGCAGCCGCGGCGTCGCGCACCGCGTGGCCATTTCCTGTGGCAAGGTAGCACGCGCAGGGACCAACCCGATGCCGGAACGCACGGGCAAGAAGATCTCCCCGTGCCCCGCCCGGCGGGAGCTTACACGCTCGCCGCGCGAGCGGCGTGCGGCTTTCAACGCAAAATCCGCGGCGCGGTCGGCGGGCCCACCAGGCTCAAGGCAAGAAAGGGGCCCACGCCCCTGAAGTTTAAGAGCGCCAAGGAATGAACGAACAAGACCGCGGGGCGATGACGCAGACGGGTGTGCCAGTCCTCGAGGTAGGCGTACTCTTCGCCGCCGGCGATGAACTGTAGCTCGGCCGCGGCGTGCGGAACTAAAAGCACCCAGCCCGGGTTGCACCGCAACAAGCAACGCAACCACGCCGCACTGCTGCCAACGGGGCGTATGAAGAACCCGAAATCGCGCTCGGCCGACGGCTGGTCGTCGTATCCGCCGCCGCGGAGAACTCCCGGAATGCCCGCCACACTGCGTGCGTCCCGTTGGCATTCTTGTGATAGGCAGACCGAAAGACGTCGCCGACAAGCAGCCAATCGGCCGAGGCAACGACGGGACCGAGCGGGGCGAGGAACGCTCGGACGGCGGGCGGCGCAGGCCGCGGTGGGAGCACGGGGGCCGTCTGCCCCAGAAGCGGCGGCTGTTCCTCCGACGCGACCACGGGACCCCCGCCCGGAGCCGGGGTGGTGCCCGCGCCCACGGTGGATGCCCGGCGCGCCGCAGCCCCACCACCGCCACTGGTCGAAGCAGCCGCACCCGCCGGGCGGGGCGGCTTTTGCCACTGACGAATTTTGGGGTCGTACTGCAGCCGCAGGCCCGGCGGCAACGTCGGGCGCGCCGCGATGGGCGCACGGGCCCCAGTCGGCCCCGGCGTCGCCGGCGTGGAGCGCGCCGGCACAGCTCCCGTCGCGGTGGCAGCCGCAGACGGGCGCTCCGGGGACGCGGCGGGCGGGGCTCCGACGAGGTCGGCGGCCGGTCGCGTCGAGGGCGCGGCGCACGGAGCCCCGACGGGGCTGTCGGGGGGCGTCGCCGGGGACGGCTCCATTTCAGCCGAAGGGGATGTAGTACTACGGGTCCCCGTCGTCGACGGAGGTGCCGACGGTGGGGAACCGGGGGTGCGACGGCCGGCGGGAGGTGGCGACGCCGACGACGGCAGGCGCGGACGGAATTGTGGCGCGGGCACGGGGACGGCGGGCCCGCCTGCACGCGGCTGCACGCCGCCGAAGAAACGCGCCCGACCGCCGCGCGTGCCGGGAGGGCCCCACTTGGGGCCCGAGGTGCCGCGGCCAAATGTCGCGGCAGGCGACAGCCAACCGCGCGCCACGCGGCGGTTGCAGCGCGTAGCGCGTGGAGCGGTCACTCCCCCTCGTCTGCAATGATCGCTTCGGGGGACTCGATATGCATGAAGGGAATCATCTGCATTGGTTGGTGACTGCCCGGGTCCATTCCCAATCGGGTAATTGAGCCCTGGCAACGGTTTCCGCCCTTTTAGGACGAAGGGCGACGACAGTGGGAGGCACCGTCGTCGCCGGCAAGTAAACCGTGTCTTCATGTCTTGGCGCTTCGATCGGCCCGACTTCCTGGACCTCCAGTCCCATAGCGGGTGTCGCGCGAGCGGCGTATACGGCCGTTGCTTCCCTCCTCCTGAGGTAACCCCCCTGATCGTGGTACTACAGTGCTGGCGTCTTCCCCCCTTATGCTGGACGTGAGCGCCGGTTTGCGGCCGCCGCGAAACCTTCACTACACACTCAGCGGCCGGACACGTCGCTTGCTCCTTTTCACGACCGATCAAGGATACCCCCGCTACGAGAGTTTTGCCATGGCTCACCCCGTGCCCAACACCCGCCCATTGCTCGTGTACAACGGACTGCAAGAAGCCATCCGCAAGCACGCCGAACGTCTAGACGCGGTAGTGCCGTCGCCGTTAAACATTAAGCTGCGCCCTGAACGCTTTACAACGGTGGAGCGCATGACAAGCACCGGCAGGACAGTGGCCATTCCGCACATTATGGCCATAGAGTTCACGCGGACCGGTTTTCTGGCGCATTACGATTTGCAAGAGTCGCCTGAGATTGGGAGACCTGCGGATGAGCTGGCTTTACACGGCGCAGACCGAGATGCTTCGGGACGGGACAGCGGGCGCGATAAGGACTCTGGCCAAAGGTTCGTTGTAAATGACGAGCCGAGCGTCCCTGGCGTTTGGGTCCCTCCAGTGCCTACAGATGATCAGGGCCGCGACCCAAGCTACCAAGACGTTCCCAAGCTCAATTTCGGCTCCTTGCGGTACACACAAGGCGCCGAGTGCGAATCCAAGGACAAGGACGCCCACTTTGACCCATTGCGTGACCTGTCTGAGCATGTATGGCGGAACAGTGGCCGCTTGCTGCTGCCTTACATCTGAGGGTAGCTTTGCTACCGTCTACTAGCCATTTGGCATGAGTCGTTGTCCAGTACAAAATGTGTTTTTTCCCGGTCGCAAGAGCATTCTTTTCCTCGGCACGTTTGCAGCACGAGCCCAAGTGCGCCCTTAAACTCTGTAAGGTATGAGGTCTGTGCGAGGCGTTGAGACAATCCAAGGTGCTGAAACAGCTTTGCCACTGAGAGCCCTGTGTGTCTGTCCTCTGTCCCTGCTTAGCTGCTGTGTTGGGACGACAGGGGCCGTGCATAAAAACGGCTATATAGGAATATTTGAGAGCTTCGCGATTGCCGTTTTCTGGCCTTGGAAGTTCTTTCAAGCCATTTGGCGCACTCTGTGCGGCGAAGACTGCGCAAGCAACACACAGGCACACATGCATAGCGGTGCGAAAGGCAGATGGAAATGAACATCCTTTTACGGCAAAAAGACTGAAACAGAACATGTGCCAAATACAAATGGAAAACGAGCAGGAAATGAAGTAGAAATGAAAAGCAAAAGAGAAGCAGGAGAAAAATAAAAAGAGAATGCAATATACAAAGCAACTGGCTACACGGCCATGCGCATTGATCTCGGCCGCGAGAAAGACGGCCGACCGTACATCTAAACGTCAGCGTCGGTGGTACTCCCTTCATGCGCGATGCTTCCGGCACGATCACGGCGGCGGCCAGTCGGAAAAGGTGGCAGTTTATCATGCGTGGTGGCACGGCCGCTCCGCGCGCTGCCGTCCTGCTCCAGGTCCTCGTCGCAGTCGGTGGAAATTTGGTCTGCGTTGTTGTCTTTGCTGGTGGCGCGATGCGCAGCGGCCGCCATCATCTCCGCGGCCCCCTCAGCAGCCGCTTCAACAGGGGTGGACGGTGTCCTCTGGGAGGCCATGGGAGTAGGTGGCCGCTCGCTTCGGCGTCCTTCGAAGAGCGTGAACACTTGGTACGTGCTTTCTTCGTCTTCGGTCGTCGACGCGTTCAGGGTGTCGCGTCGCGACCGGGATAGTGACGGTGGTGGCTACGACGACGTGAAGAGGATGCAATGGTGGACGGCGCCGTACGCACACCAAGGCCTCGTCCACGAGCGCGGCCGTGTCCCCGGCAGCATCTTGTGCCGCGGGCTCCGCGAGAGCCGCGGCCGCGCTCTCTCGCCGCTGCTTTTTCAAATTGATCTTGAACGTCATCCGAGTCGTAAGCGAGCTCATCACGTTCTCGCTGGCGACGGCCCCGCGCTCCTTGGCCACGGGACGCGCTCGGATTGGCCACGAAACTTTTGCCGTCGTCCACTGGTCCACGATCGTTTTTTTGGTCTTCTTTCTTTTCCATAGACTTTTGCAAGCGCCGTCGCACCTCATTGGCCCACCACGTGCATCCTTCAGGAGAATTAGATGCCACTGGTGTTGACCAAAAAGCCAGAGCCGTGCTTTTCGCAGCCGAAGAGGCCAGTGACTCAGGGGCGGCTGTGTTGGTGGCTGCCTCACGCATGAGATGCGTCTCTGCCCGAGACATGGACTTGGCGGCCTTTTTGCCACTGCTGAAACAGGCGCTCACCGCGTGTGAACGTGAAATACAAAGGGATATTGCCGTCGCCATCGTAATCCCCCATGTCGCCCACACTACTGATAGCAACAGCGATTTCGCTCCCAGTAGTGCACCGCTCGTGGGGAGACGGCATTATAGACGGCGCCGCGCTTGTCAGAGCCGTCAGAGTGGCGCCACCGCCAAACTTGTCAGTGTCCTTGAGGATGCGCCAGTTGCTGAGCGAAAGGCACTTGAGCTGGGCCGTGACGGCTGCGTTGAGGCCATTGTAGGGGTCCAGGCCGTTGTACTTAGCCTTGGCGGCGTTGATGAGTTGAGCGGCTGTCGGGTTGCCCGTCATCTTGAGGTTGACCACCGCTAGGTAGCATTCTTTACAGCGATTGACAGCCGGGAAGATGTTGTATCGGAGCTCCTGCATGACGGCCGTCGTCGAACGGGCATGCCGCCGCTCCACTTAGTTCAAGTCACCGGCCAGGTGTCGGCGGAACCGGTCTGCCATGTCCTTTTCAAAGCGCTCCAGGGTCTGGTCCACCCCGACGGCGGCGTTCAGAGTCGCCTCTTGTACACAGAGGCACGTACGTTCCGCTCAGCCTCAATCCAAGACACGGCGCGTGTACCGCGGGCGCTGGCGGTGGCAGGGATGCTGGCTCGCTAGTTGCGCTTCTCGATGTCTCCGCACAACGCGGTGGCCTCGGCCCGGAGCTGCAGGACTTCAGCGCCCAAACGGGCCTCCTTTTTCAGCAGCGGTTGATGCTCCAAGTGCTTGGCCAGTCGCCCGGAAAGGATGCGGTCGGCCCCAACTGGCGCTTCAGGCCGCGAATCGCCTACCGAAATACCATTGTGCATCGGCAGAGTGAGCGCCACGCTGGGGTAGCCGTCTGTAGCGAATCCTGCCCTCAAAGCCGACGGGGTATATCGCCGTCGGAAACCCCAGCACAGGATGCGGAGCGCAACAAAGGAGAGGCAACACGAACTCCGGGATCACCGGGCGCGAAGCGCACCAGAACGACGGAAGTAACGCAAACGCAACGCTGATTTATTCGAATACGCACGATGAACCCAAAGCATACACTCATGTCCCCTCAGAAACAGGACGCAGGACGTGCACCATCCCGACCCCCGGGCGCCACCATGGGGGGACCGGTGCCCAACGGGCCACCGTCTCAGGCACGGGCCTCTAGTGGCCCCGGCCCAGCATCCTCGATTACCCTTCTACTGGAGGAGGACCCCCGCCCGTCTCGGGCGGAAGCAGGAAAGTCACCAAGACTTCTTAGAGCTCAGAATCTACCCAAAATCAGTACCTCGGGACTCATCCCAAGATTTATCTAATTTCCCGCATGGAATTCCTGTGGGATTTTATCCCTGGTCGAGATCAGATCTCCGTCCGGCATACGCTCGGATTGCCAAAGCTTCAACAAGCTTCCCGGTCCCTCCAGAGGGCCCGGATTCGGGAAGACGTGTGTCTCCCTCGGCTGTGTCAGACCCCTTCAGGGGGGCCAGATCGGGTCCTCATCACCCCGCGCCCCTCTAGAGGAGTCGTTTCGTGTGTGGCACTCGGGCTTCCTGAACACCCGCCCAAGGGGGGTAGTCCCACGCTAGTCCCCCACGGGGGTGTTACGTCAGTGGTCACGGCCCGTCCCCAGCTCATGCCGGGGGCCGTGTCACCCCTGACAGGGGGTTTCCCCCACACATTTTCATGATTGCTTGACTTCTGCCGCTACTTCGTCCGCAATGCAGACAAGAAATTGTTCCGGTCGCACGGCGGCCAACTTGTCCGACGCCTCCGATTTCTGGACTGTTCGTTACACGGAGCCCCGTTGTTTGACGGCCGCGAACCCCTCAATATTCTCTCCCTGATCACGCTCTTCTGCACGTCGTCGGATAATATGAAATTGACAATGCGCCAGGCCCCATGCCCACTGGCCTGACTGATTGACGGTAGCTCCAAGGACAATTTCGTGCAGGAAACGATCGGTCCGCAAGGTAGCGCCGTCGGTTTAAGCTTCTTGCGCACGGTCAATTATCTTTTGACGCGCTACCCCCCTGAGGACGCCCTTCACAGCGCGATAATGGCGCTGCGGACTGGTGAGGAGCCCAAATACGAGGAAGAACGTGCCTTGTATCACCGGGTCATGCGGCTCTGCCGCACGTTCATGGGTACGTACGACCCCGCGCATTTGAGCTACATGAACCTGAAGAGCGTCCACAATTTGGTGCAGGGTACAGCCGAGCCGGCTGATCGGATATGTTCCTCGATAGACGATCTCGTCTCCATCGCACAGAAGATAGGCGGCAGCCTCCGCTCAACCATCGTCACCGGCTGAGGAGCCGAACAATAAGCCAAAGCCAAGAGGGCAGTACACCCAGGTAACAGCCGCGCGATCAAGGCCGAGCCGGTCATGTGGGCGTCGGCGCCACTGTACATTCGGGGGGCACGATGGATCCCCACCTCCGGACCTCCAGCCCTACCGGACAACCGCCGCCGCCACCCCGGTCGATCACGACCTTCTCACGGAATTCTACACCGTCTCGTGCGCCGGACCCGAGCGGGTGGCGCCCCCGACCCGGGACCCCGCCACTCAAGCCGGGCCTGATCCCTCTGACCCAGGTGCAGTGCCAGCGCTGCCGCGACTCTCTGTCATTACTCGCATGTTTTCCCCTCGCCAGACCGGGCTGATCCAGGCCGGCGGGTACAGGCAACACCCTCAGCTGAAGACCCGCCCCCTGTCTGACCCGCTCTGCGGCACATCCTCGCGCAGTTCACAATGGCAGGCATCTAAGAGGACCTTTGGGGTGACCGGCTTGTGCCCCCCGTCGATGGCTCCCTCCCCAACGACAATGGCGCGTCGACCGCTACAGCGGACGAGCAGCCGGACTGCAGTGAGTCGACAGCACCCCCCGGTCCTCCCGGCTCGGGAAACTGACACGGGACGCGCTGTCAGCGGCCCGGCCGTCCCGTGCAGATCCAAAGCCGCCGTGTCTTCGTGTCCTGGCCAACCCTTTCGTCGCTCCTGTGCACCGGCAGTACACCATCCCAATGGCCTTCGGCTTCGACGAGACGCGCATTCAGCCCATGACCCCGATGCTAGATACGGGGGCGGGGCCGTCAATCATCCGGATGAACGCCGTGCCTAAAGGATGGGAAAAGCGCTGACACCGCCGCCCCCATCTGCCCCAAATTGTGGACGCAAATAGAAATCCCGCTTCCGCCCGCCGGATGATCACTGTGCGCTTGTTCTCCGGTAGCTCTGCCACTGACGTCGACTTTGTCATCGCCCAACACTTAGTCTTCCCCGCCCACATGGGCGCCAGCTTCATCAACGGCCACTTCAAGGCGCCTTACGCGCGTCGCAGACGCGCACGATGTTTTACGGACGCGGCGGTACCGTTCCTGTCCTGCACAACACGGGGCACGCGACAGCGCGGCTCAACGCCGCGGGACGCCAACGGGCGGCTTTCTCAGCGGCTCGTCCTGCGCCCGCATTTACGTACCGCCAATTTGATCACCGACAACCTTGCTGGGCAGATTCTGGTTGCTCCTCACAACCGCCTTAACAAGCACCACCGCTGTCAAACGGCATGCGGTCTCGCGGTCTTCGTTCCGGTCCAGCGCTTCAGCGTTGAGATCACAAATCTCGGAGACCGCGCCGTCTGTCTTCTAAAGGCGACCCTGGTCGCCGCCGTCACCCCGGATAACTACGTCCACTGCCTATTCGTTACGTATGGCACAGCAGCCCAATCGGTAGCCACGTCTGACGTGCTGAAACAAGTGGACGTGTCGGGGGTCCCCGACTGCCTACTTCCAGATATGCAAGCTCCCATCTTCCGCCTCGCCTACATGCGCTACAGAACACTCTGATCAATAGACGCAAACCCTCACCGTATGGAGTTCCTCGCCGGGACTATGCTGGTTGTGGCAGCAACCCTACCGGGAGGGGAAACACGGCCGTGACATGATCCGTGACGCAGCTACTCTTATTCTGGAGGCCAAGGTCGTTCGCCAGAGCACGAGCGATTCGTCACGCACAGCGAATGTTTTCCCCAAGAAAAAAAGGTCCCGACGCTCTTTTGTTGACTACCGATGCCTCAATGCGGTTTCAAAGAAGGATTCCTACCCCATCTCAACCATGGAAGACTGAATCAGTTCGATTGGAGGCGCGCGAGACTTCTCGACTTTCGACTGCAACACTGGATGTTGGAAAATGCCGATGGCTCTCAACGACATTGAAAATACCGCATATACCTGCCACATGGGCACAAATGAGTACCTTAAGATGGCCTTTGGCCCCACGAATGCCCCTGCTACCTGTCAACTCGCCCTAGACATCATTTTGTACGAAACGATGCGGCAGATCTGCTTCTTGCACCTGGACGACGTCATTGTCTTCTCAGATACGCCGGAGAAGCGCGTGAAGGCGCTTGAAGAAGCCCTTACCCGGTTGGGTAGGACTGGCGTCATCCTGAAAGCCAAAGAGTGCGATTCCTTCCCATTCTCGGCTAGGTGCCTCGGACACAATATCTCTCCAGGTGAAATGCGGGTGTGACACAGGAACGTAGAGGCCCTCGCAGACGCCGGGCACCGCCTGAGGAAGACACAGTTTTGTATCTTCTTCGGTATGTGCTACGTCTACCGACAATTCGTGGCCAAACACGCACGTATCGCCGCGCCATGAAGTCACCTGACAACAAACGCGTACGGGCAATCCTGCGACACCCACCACGTAACGTGGCGAATAAAACGTTTTCAGGAGGAGCAAAGGTTGACGGGGAAGGCCCCGTCTAAGACGATGGGGGCGACGACGGAGGGCACTATGGATGTCGATGGGTGTGACGACGATGGAGAAGGTCGGGAGGGGTCACAAGGGGAAAGGTTGTCTTTGGAACTGATGCTTCCCCTCTCGATCCGCCCGAAGGAGATCGGTTCCCTGGACTGCGTACTCTCCCCAGGGCACCTAAGGTGACCCAGAACATGCATGCTCTCGTCTCCACACCGTGCGGCACCACAAGGGCCGAAAACGAAGGGAGACGGGCATGTGTCGCCGGGGCGCGAAAACAAACGGCTCAGAATCTCAGGTAAAGAAGCGTGGAGAATCAGGCGGCTTTTGACACGAAAACCGAAAACAGGGGGCACTTCCCTTTGGATAGTGCGGCGCTTGACAGCCCAGCAGCAGGGCATATCCGATCCAGCCCTGCTGGCCCCAGATCGTAGTAGCGGATTTTGAGGGACGCTGACAATGGTGTCGCTTCCCCATAGGCCTACGCGACTGACACGAACTCTCATTGGTGCATTTGAGCTGACGACGAATCATCCTGAGTCAGACGCCGCGTCATGATGCGTCAGCGCGGCGCTGGATGGCCGCACGCCGGATCAGGTCGATCGACGTGCCCGTAGCTTCGGCTGAAAACATGGAGGCCGCTGTAGCGGATGTGGGACGGTTGCAGAGAAACACGGAGGAAGCGTGCCACGTGGAAAGTGATGTTTGCATTGGATGAAAAGTTGAAAGTAGGTTTCCACGTGGCATGAAGGACCAAAGGTCTTAGAAATCCCTTCCCTCTTGCACCTTGGAAGAAGCCGCCGCGTTTCCGCAGTTGCGGAACGCGCTGCTTCATTTTCCGGAGCTCGCACTCTCCCGTCGCGGGCCCCCTTCTAAACTAGACGTTCATCCGTGCAATACTCCATTTGTGCGCGGCCTGCTCCCAGAGAACCATGACGGTGCCCAGAAGCACTTGGGGTTCTACAGTCGTGCGCTGTATCCAGAGAAGTGTAACTATTCAGCCACCGAGAAGGAGTGCCTTGGACTCGTGTGGTCCGTGCTTCACCTCCGCCACTATGTGGAAGGAGCACGGTTCACGATGCGAACGGACCACGAATGCCTCAGCTGCATTTACTGCTTGACTACAGCCACTGGGAGCCTGCTCCGGTAGCGACTCTGCATGGAAGAGTTAGAAGTCGACGACAAATGCAAAAAGGGGGCGAACCACCACCTTCGAGAGGCCCTCTCCCGCGTGGCTGCGACGGGTCTCGACCAGAAGGAGGCGGAGGACGACGCCCCCGGCTTCTTGCTGGCACAAGCTGCGAAGGGAACGGACGCGAACAACTTCTTGCACCCGGTACTCCCGCCGCCGATTACGGCGTAGGAGCTAATCCGCGCACGATAATCCGATTGTTGGTGCAAGGAGCTTTGCTCCGCGATCCATTCTGGGAAGCCGACGCGGTTCCTCGTGGATGATGAGGGTCGTCTGACAAGCCGTCAACCGACGACCGACGCCATCCAGGTGAACAACCCCGAAGCCCTCCGCACAAAAGTGATGGGCCTTGAGCACAAATCGACGACCAAGGGCAACCCCGGTGTGCAGCGCATGTATGCTGCCATGAAGCGGTCCGTGTACTGGGAATCCTCGACCGACCTGTACGATTTAGTACGGCAATGCCTGCCGTATGCGAACATCGGACTTCGGGAACGCAGCAACACTTCCCCTATGACCTTGCTCCCCACCGAGGAGCCACCGACCAAGGGTGGCATGGAAACTGGCTGCTAACGCCGGAAGAAGCTATCCGTCATGAATGGTTCCGAGCACATTGGCTCTGACATTTGCAGTCCGTCACAGGCATCCTCTCGGAGATGAAGCTGCTCCTACCTACCTGGGACCTCTTCCCTCTCCAACATACCATCACTGCCCCCCGCTCCATCTCCCCCGCTCAGACCCCCTCCTCATCCCCCATTGCTTCTCTCCTATTTTTCTTCCAACCGTGAAACTGACTGCCAATCTGCGGGAGCATTTCGTGCACAGATGGTGCCCCGGGCTGCTCGGTGCGTCGCATCCGCCGCGAACGCCGGAAGCAAAAGTATCTCTCTGCCTGCAATGTAGCGTCCTCTGCTGGGGTGCTCATGTGTTTAATATGTGGCAGAGTTGTCTCGGCATCTTTCTTACTGGAACAGGTGCCATGCATGACGCCACCGCCCCCCAGCACCATCCCCTCTGCGCAAAAAGGTACGATAGATTTTTCGCCGCCCCGCGCTGCCGCTCACGACACCTTTGTTGCGGCCTCCGAGCGGCTGCACCGCCACTGATAGCGCCTTTGCTGCCGCCGTCGTCTGCGGCTGCGGCGCGACAGCGGCGTCGGTAGCGGAACTAGCGCCCCACAGTTTCTCCGCGTGGGTGGCGCGGCAGAGATGCCACGGAATGCCGCCGAAGAGGTGGTCGTTCCCCCCCCGCGACCCGCAAGGTCACCGACGCTGACGTTGCGAAGGTGGTGGTTCCGGCGGCGCGCCAGCGGCGACGGCCCCAAAACAAGGTCCGACCGCGGCATTCGGCCGCGCCGCCGCACCACGCATCCCCTCCCGTCGACCAATCACCTCCCCAGCGCGCAGCACGGCCCTCCTTCCCGGCACAGATGCGCCGCGCTTGCCGCCGCCACATGCAGCGCTCACCCTTCACCGACGCCGACTGGCCGCGCTTGCGGCCTCCCGGCGCGGCCGCCAAAGACTCTATCGCTGCAGAAGCACCCTGATGAGCTGCCGCTGACAACGCCCTTGGTATCGCCTTCGGCTGACCCTGAGGTGCAATGACGGCGTCGGCGACGGCGTGAGCGCGTCACAGTGATGCCGAAAGCGTGGTGTGGCGGCGGTCGCGCGGCCTGCCGCCAACACGGAGAGGTGGCCACTCCCCCACGGCAGTTGAGGCTTCCGAAACCGACGCTGCGGCTGGGGTGGTGACGGTGGCGCGGCGACGGTGGCGGCCACGAAACAGAGACAACCCGCGGTACCGCCGGCCGCGCCGCCGCGCCACGAAGCGCTTCCTACGGACCCAAAACCCCCTCCCCCGGACAGGACCCCCCCACCGCCCATCACTGCCGCATCGCGCATTCCGCTGCCCTGCTCCGTCTCCAACTACGATGCGCTTGCTGCCACCTTACAGCTCCGCCGCAGTCGACAACGCCCTTGGTGTCGCCGTTGGCTGCGGCGGCGGCGCCACCGCGGCGTCGGCGGCGGTGCGAGCTCTCCACAGTGCCAGCGCGCTGGTAGCGCGGTGCAGAAAGCGCGGACTGCCGCTGAAGCGGGTGTCACCCCCCCGCGACCAGCATGGCCGCCGAAGCCGACGTTGCGAAGGCGGTGGTAGAGGCTGCGCCGCGGCGGGACGGCCCCGAAACAGAAGCCACTCGCGGCGCTGCGCGTCACGCCGCCGGGCCAATCAGCACCCTCCCGCCCTTCCCGGAACCCCCCGCCCTCCCAAAAATAAGGGCCGCCCTCGGAGACGCCCCGCGCCTCCTCCAATGATGATTTCCTTTCCACCGCCGCCAGGCCGCGCAGCCGCCAAAAACGCCCTTGGTGTCAGATCGTGCGGCGTGACCGACGCCGTCCATATGCGCCGCGTCGTCGTCGTTGTCGCCGACGATCGTGCACCGCTCTGGATCATCAATAGGACGCTTTTCGAACGACAATTACAATTGGTGACAAGAAGACGGATTCAGATGAAAATTAACTAGTGATCTTCGAACTTGAAAGTACCTCTCACGTTCGTATTCCTGTTCGGATCGGCCAAAATTGGGCATTCAGCAACACTCATACGAGATCACTGTCCGCAAGAGATCTTCAGCAAAGCATCGTCTCTGTGAATTTTTGCATCCCGGCCGGGGATGGCCTGCATCTGTCGAGATCCCACCCTCGCGCCAATCACCGGCCGATGATTTGGATGGACCAATTGCATGCGAGACTCAGCGTCGTGCGACGCCGGAGCTGGTGGGAGACGGCATATTGTGCCCCGAGTGTGTGGCTGTGTGTGATTGCGCTGGCGTTCCGTTACCCGTCGGCAGCTTGTGTGCACCTGTCACACCTGAGAGAGGGGGTTGCCTGGGTGGCTTGTTTGGCCGGGGTGGACCGCGTGCGTGCGTGTGTGCGGGCATATGAGGACACCCCGCACCGGCTAGCGGGGGGGTGACTGGCCCGGCAGCCCAGACACCGAGTGCCGCCGCACCCCAATCAGGGGAGCGTCGGTGAGTCGGTGCACGGGTGGGCAAACACTGCTTTCTGTTCCCTTTCTCTCCGGTTTTCCCACAGTCACGAATTAGGTTGGCGAGCACAAAGTGAGCGTCTCGCGCGTGTGCGCGCGTGCTCGCGTCGTCGAGCGGGTTAAGGTCGCCCGAGCGTTCGCCTTTGCTGGTGGCGCGCTGTGCAAGTCCACGGAGCGTGTTGTGCGAAGCGTTGCCATCGGTAAGACGGGGTGCTTGAATACGCTGACGGGTCCGCGCGGGGCCTTTGCCTGTCTGTCACCGTCGGGCGCGCACTCTGACCTTTTCCCCTGACTCTGGAGGTCCTTGTGGCCGTACTGGAGGGGCAGCTTTGTCTGCTGCACCCGGGGGGGGGTCTAAACCGTTCACAGCGCATGGGGATCGGCCCCGGTTTGGTACGCGTGGACTTTCGCCGTGACGGCCGCTTAGTGGCGTGTCGCGTAGGCGCCGTTAACCCTGCCGATCCTGTTCATCCAGTCCATCCTGTTAGTTCTGCCGTCGTGTCCGACACGCCCTCCAAGATCGTCACGTCCGGCTCGTAGAAGCCTATCGCATGCAAGCTGGCGCCGCCACCGAGCATTGAGTCGGAGCCCATTTTCCTTCACGCCATGGACCAAGACCAGCTCGCGGACCTGCAATCCGACTTTATCCTGAGTGTCCGTGCCGTTGAGCGCGACGACGACGGGAAGCTGCTCAGAGGCGATGCGCTGCGGAACAAGATCGTCGACCTCTACACGCCGCAAATGCTCTTCTGCAAAAAGCTGTTGCGTCACGCAGCGCTGCACCAGTCGTTGTTGACGCTTCTCCTCAAGCGGGACGTCAGTATTCCTATCGATTCTACCCAACGGAGCGTCATCAATCTTGCGCAAGGGCTGTACGTCGACTCCGGTGCCACTTAGGTCGCCGTACGTTTCTTTCACGACTACGAGCGAACCTTTGCGCTCAATTACGGCTACATGCCGGTGCCTACGTCTACGGGCAGCGACGGGCGCAGCCGCGGTCGTGGCCGCTCGCCGCGGCGCTCCGCTTAAGCCTCGGAGGGGGGTAGCCAACACGGCGGCAGTGACACCAACAAGGACGATGTACGCGCGAGCCGTGGACACGGCGGTCATGCGCCAGGTGAAGGAGGTGCCGGCGTGCACGAGTTCGGCATGGACGCGAGCGATGGTGACAGAAACAGCCACGTGGCGGCCAAGGAAGCGCGCGCCGTGTCCGTGCGATTCAAAGACGAGCGCGCCAAGTTCGGGGGCACCAAAGACCAGTGGCGCCCGGACTTTGTCTCAACATACAACCTTGTCTGTTGCGACTACGCGTTCTCCCCCCGATTGAAGCTTCAATTCCTGCACAACCTGCTCATTGGTACGGCGAAGGTGTTCTTATTGGACAAGTTCTTTCCGGTCGCCAGTACCTATGCGGAAGCAGTCGACCATGTGCACCGGGAGTACCACCCCGTCTTCCAGCAAGAGCAGATGAAGAACGATCTTAGCAACCTACGGGTGAGCTTCCTTGTGGGTAAAGACATGACCGTCGACTTGGCGCTCGTGGAGGTCTACAAGCGGGTGTCAAGCAGATCAAGGATGGTCCCATCGGCGTACAAGGGCGAGGAGCACCGCGTCGCCTTCTTGCGCGGCGCAGTCACCGGGTACAATTGGGCCGCGGAGCCGTTGAGCCGCATCGCCACTCACAACTTGTGCTTCCAGCAGCTTTACGCGGAGCTGTCTTGGTCTTTGTCACTTACCCGGGAGAGTTCGAATTCTGTTGCTCGCGATCGCCTTTTATCTGGGTCCGAGTCGGTTGCTGATGACTCGGCGGACGTTATGCTGCAAGGCCAAGGGCAGTACTCGATGCGTAACCATGGCGTAGGTTACCGTGCCGGTGTCGTCCAAGGTGCGACGACGGCGCCGCGCTTTGACCCGTTGACCATCATGGGCTGTTTCAACTGTGATGACCCGAAGCACACGATCAACAACTTCCCGAAGCCCAAGAACACAGTCAAGGCCGCTAAGCTCCGAGCTGAGTACCTAATCCAGCGCAAAGAGTCCCACGTGCTTCCTTTGGTGAGCAGGGTGTTATGGGAGCTCTGCACGCAGTTTGACGCACACCTTGGACCAGCAGTGACTCCAGAATGGGACGGATCCAAAGGGGTCAATGAGGATTTGGCGGGAGGAACCAGCGACGGCGGCAATGTCGGGCAAGAGTTCTTCTCGGCCCTGACGGGCAAGCAGGTTGACAGTGAGAGCCATCTCGAGGCCTACGGTGAGAGTGGCAGCGCGTGTTGTGTGCCGAGGGACTGCGTCTTCGCCTGCCCTTCAAGCACAGACTCCCCCCGCCGAGCCCGGATGCAGTCGTTGTGCCCGCCTTGTTCGAGCTGCTGGCCACAACGGTTGACTTCCTTGGCGCGTTCTTGGACACCGGCGCCCAGCGCATGGCTATTGGAATGAAGCAAGCGGAGGCGTACATCAAGTTCTCTGGCGGCACGGGCACCATCGAGAAGGTCGGCTCCAGGACTGTCTACCAGTTCGGGGGCGGCAAGAACGATAGAGTCGGGTGCCTTGCCATCCGGGTGCCCATCACCGCCGAGCTCATCATCATCATGGCGGTCGACGTGATCATGCTCAACGTGCCCTTCCTGCTTGGGCTGGACACGCTTGACCGTTACAAGATGTACGTCAACACTGTCACGGACGAGCTGGTTTGCGTGAACGAGGGGATCAGCCTCCCCACGATCCGTTCTGATGGACACGTCTACTACCGCTGGGAGTGGAGCCCGGACATCCTGTACACATTTCCAGAGTTGGTGCGCATCCACCGTCACCTCTTCCATGCGAGCCCCGAGCGGCTGTACGCCGTAATGAGGCGCACGAAGAACGAAGATGCTGTTCCCGAGACGCTTCAACGACTGCAACACGTGGCGGCGGTGTGCGATGTATGCCAACGCCTGGCGAAGGAGCCGGGTCGCTTCCGTGCCGCACTGCCCGAGGGGGACGTGATGTTCAACCGGGTCGTCCTGATAGACCTGATGTTCTACAAAGGTCGCGCTGTACTGCATGTTTTCGAAAAGGACACCCTCTTCAGCGCGGCCACTTTCCTGCGCGACGGGCAGTCGACCGCCGCCGTTTGGGATGCGTACATGAGCGTTTGGGTGACCAATTACGCTGGATACTCGAACCACATCCACGTCGACGCCGGCACCCAACTGCAGTCAGCAAAGTGGAAAGTGCTCCTGCATGCCGCGGGTGTCCAAGTGTACGACTCGGGAGTGGAGAGCCACAACTCCCCGGGCGCCGGCGAACGCTACCACGCCTACTGGCGTAACATGTACAACCGAGTGTCAGCGGATCCGCCTGGAATCTCGCCTGACATGGAATTGGCGCTCGCTGTTTTGGTAATGAACCAGACGGCAGGTCCTAGCGGCTTGTCACCCATGCTCTTACTTTTTGGCGTGAACCCACCGGTACCTATCAAGCCGGTCGACCTTCCAGGCCACCGCGAGCGAAGCAAGGCCATGGCGGAAGCGCGCCTGAAGATGGTCATGTGCGTCGCAAAGGCACGTTTGGACGCCGCGCTGCGCAACAAGGTGCCGAGCGGCGCGATGGTCGGCGTACAACCCGGTATAGACGTCCTTGTCTTCTGTGAGGTTCCGGAAATGAAGTGGGAAGGTCCCTACAGTGCCGTCGGCGTGAGTGGCAAGAAGGTATGGTTAGATGAGAAGCAGCGGTTACAAATGTACTCGATCACAAAGGTCAAGGTGTACAACCCACCGCCGAACATCGAGCCCGACGCCGCAGTCTTGGCCTCCGCCGAGCGCGAGCCGCCGCCCGTCCCGACGGCTCCGGCTGATTACACGCGTGACAAGGGCACAATCGTGGACGGCATCATCGCGGGTGATACCCTTGTGACCAGCGCGTATCACGCCGTGGGCCAGCTGCGTGACAAGGCGTACCGCGGTGTCTCCGCGGCGAAGCAGACGCCGGAGGATGTATGTACGTCGGAGGTGCTCAAGTCAGACGACCCGCGGGCAACATCTCCAGAGATGGAAGCGGCATGCCAGTCTGAAGTGGATGGGCTGGTTTCACGTGGCGCATTTTGGCGGCGGCTGCGGGCATCAGTGCCTCCCAATGCCAACATTCTCGGCGGACGGATGGTGAAGGTGATAAAGACGGTCAACACGGCGGACGCATCAGCCAAGGCCCGCTTTGTCGCAGAGGGACACACGGACAAGGCCAAGGCCTTCGTCGTCCACAAGCTCTAGGCGTTGCGGCAGAGTTCCACTAAGATCCTCGTGTCCACTAGCCCCGTGCTCGGGTTTCGTGTCTTTTCCCACGACGTCAACCAAGCGTATCTCCAGACCAAGGACAAGCTCCCACGTGAGGTATTTGTACGTCCTAGTGCACGGGACGCCAGGTACTTTTGTGTTCGCGATGACAGAGTGTTTGAAGTACTACTGCCGCTGTACGGTCTCCCGGACGCGGGAGACTACTGGGACGTTACCGTACTCGACCACGTGGAGAACGAGCTGGGCATGGAACTGCTTGTCAGCCACCCACGTCTCTTCGTCAAGTATGGTGCCAACACGCTGCAGGGTCTCCTTGGCAGCTGTGTGGAAGATTTCCTCATGGGCGGCGACACGCACTTCCAGAATCTTACCGAGAAGACGCCGCAGCGGTTCGAGTCCAAGCCGCGCGTATGAGACAACATGGAGTTCATCGGGGTATCGATCAAGACCGCACCCGGGCCTCCGCGAGTGCTCTCCATCGACCAGATGGGATACATCGACGCGGCGCGCAAGCTACCGTTAAGCATGAGCTACGACAAGTTTGTGTCGGTGCGCGCTGCGTTTGCGTGGCTGTCACATAGCCGCCCTGACCTGTGTTGTGCGATGAACCGTGCCGCGCGGGTTACCACGTCTACATTCCTCTAGAAGCACGTCAAGGAGCTGAACAAGGCCATCAGGCACGCGAACGCTACGAAGACGCTCTCCCTTAAGTATGCCCCGCTGGAGAAGGAGACTCCACACCTGCGTGTCTATGCTGATGCCTCCTTTGCTTCCAATGAGGACCTGGCATCCCAGCTGGGGTACATCGTGCTTCTGTGTGATGGGCACTCGCATTGTCACGTCATGCCGTACTCAAGCAGGAAATCGAGACGTGTCGTCAAAAGCATCATGGCCTGGGAGGTCTACGCCTTCGCAGATGCGTTTGATGCCGCTTTCATCATCAAACACGCCCTCGAGCGAATCTACCATCAGCACCTGCCACTGGTGATGTTGAAAGACTCCAATCCGATGTTTGACGTGATCACCCGTGCCTCTCACACCACGGAGAAGCGGCTGATGATTGACTTGGCGGCGGCACGCGAGGCCCACAAGCGCTATGATATCTCCAATGTTGGCCTGGTGCGGTCCGAGCTCAACCCTGCGGATGGGCTGACTAAGCCGCAAGTATGTGCGGCACTGGACGCTACTCTTCGCATGGGCACGGACGTCAATCCGGTGGAACAGTAAGTCACTCGGAATGAGAAGATGGCGGCCTCGGCGGCGGATGTGATCAACCTCGACCTCGAGGATTCGGTCGCCCCGAACGACAAGGATTCGGCGCGCGAGAACATCATCGCCGCGACCCATGATGTCGACTGGAACAGCAAATCGTTGTCGGTGCGCATCAATGGCCTCGATACGCCCTATTGGTACAAGGATGTCGTCGACCTGCTGGAGCGCGCGTCCGACCGGCTCGACCTGATCATGATTCCCAAAGTCGGCTGTCCCGAAGACCTCTATGCCGTCGATTCGCTGGTCACGGCCATCGAGCGGGCCAAGGGGCGGAAGAAGCCCGTCGGCTTCGAGATCATCATCGAGACGGCGGCGGGGGTGCAGAACCTCGACGCCATCGCCCAAGGCTCGCCGCGCCTGCAATCCATGAGTTTCGGCGTGGCCGATTATGCCGCCTCGATGGGGATGCAGGTCACGGGGATCGGCGGCACGCAGGACGGCTATGACATGCTCGCGAACGGCGAACCCGGCTCCGAGCGGGCCAGTTTTCCGGCCGACCCGTGGCATTACCCGGTCGTGCGGATGGTCGCGGCGTGCCGCCAATACGGTATCCTGCCGGTGGATGGCCCCTTCGGCGATTTCTCGGATTCCGATGCGTTCCGCGCTCAGGCAAGGCGCTCGGCAATCCTCGGCTGCGTCGGCAAATGGGCGATCCATCCCAAGCAGATCGCCGTCGCGAACGAGGTCTTCACCCCCTCCGACGACCTGGTCGCCCGCGCCCGCGCCATCCTCGGCGCCATGCGCGAGGCGGAGGAATCGGGAC
>ENA-ORXR01001033-ORXR01001033.1-marine-metagenome-genome-assembly--contig:-NODE-1033-length-31601-cov-6.011134_pt1 | contig 31601 bp, 26 predicted proteins | sample MGYA00237866_ERZ511479 | MGnify/ENA metagenome assembly ERZ511479
GAATACGCCCTCATCATCCCAACCGTGCTCATCGTCGCCGATGAGTTTTCTTTTGGGATCTGTCGATAGGGTTGTTTTGCCAGTTCCCGATAGCCCAAAGAACACTGCGGTATCTCCCTCTTCACCCATATTGGCAGAACAGTGCATGGAGGCGATACCTTGCAAAGGAAGCAGAAAATTCATGTAAGAAAACATGCCTTTTTTCATTTCACCGCCGTACCAGCTTCCAGCGATCAGCTGAATTTTTTCACTGAAGTTGAAGGCGACGAAATTCTCTGAATTCAAACTCTGCTCTTGCCAGTCTGGATTAACTACCGAGGCGGCGTTCAGAACGGCAAAATCAGGTTCAAATCTGGACAGTTCCTGCGCTGACGGGCGTATGAACATATTGGTGACGAAGTGTGCTTGCCAGGCAACCTCAGTAATGAAACGCACGCTGAGGCGGGTGTTTGAATTAGCACCGCAAAATGCGTCAACGACGAACAACCGCCTACCGGTCAGATGATTGCCTACCAGTGATTTGAGGCTTGACCAGACAGTCTGCGATATCGCTTTATTATCGTTCTCACCTTGCGTGGACCACCAGAGCACATCGCGTGTGAGTTCATCTTCTACGATGTACTTGTCCTTGGGGCTTCTACCGGTAAAAGCTCCTGTGTCCACCGCAATCGCACCGCTGCTGGTGAGCGTTCCTCGCTCAAGCTTTTGAAGATCAGTGCGTGTCTCTTCTTTGAATAGCTGCTCGTAGCCAGGGTTATAGACAATCTCGGAAACATTTGAGATTCCGTAGGGAGAAAGATCGAGTCCGTTGTTTGTCATGGCACGAGCAGTCTGATTCATAGTTCACTCCAATAAGAAGGTTGGTTACCGAAAACAGCTGCTGGCAACATATATGTCAGCGGCGTTTAAGGTGCGAACTATACTGTAGTACTGTCATATGCAACACTGTCTCAGACCAAAAAAGTATACGAAAACAGTCACTTGCGGCCAACTTACAAGATTTTTGTAATTATGCTACAAAAAAATAATGGCCACCAGTGACTGTTTTTGTTGTAACCACAGGACTGGTTAACAGGCTGACACTGTTGAAATCAGATCGGAGCAAGACAAAAGGAACAAAGAAGAATATTTTTGGTAATTTCAGTTCATGTTAGCGATTGCGAGGCAAATCTCCAAATTGCTTGATTTTGTAAGCCACCTTACGTCGCGCGCGTTTCGCCATGAACGTCGCCAGAGAGATGAGAAGCAACATCGGGAACACTACATCAGCACCCTTATTGCCTGCTAACGATGCCCTGCCGCCGTTCACAGAACAACCAGCGCCGCCGGCCAGACCTGTCTCGATTCTGGCCGTATTGTTGTTCACGGGCTCCGCAGAGTCGCCTGGTGCGGCGGTTCCCGGATTTGCGTTATCGCCCGGCTCACCTCCATCGGAGGGCTCTGTCTCCGGCTGGTCCCGGCCGTCTGCATCTGCATCCTGAAAATCCTGAACCGCATCATCATCTACGTCGGGAAAAGCACCAAATAGCTGGTAGCTGTTAGCGTCGTCTATGAGGCCATCCTTGTTTTCGTCCTGCGTACCGTCAACCAGGCCATTGGAATCAGTATCTGTGCCACGTGTTTCCAGCAGGTCTGATACCGAATCGTTGTCACTATCCAGATCACGGAAATCACGAACACCATCGGAGTCGCTATCGGCAACGGCAAATATCGGTATGCCAGTATCTGGCATTGTTTCAGCACGATCCAGCAGCCCGTTGACACCGGTAAGCTGATCGTTATCAACCCTGCCATCCGCATCAACATCTACCAGACTCACGTCCAGTTCGTTACCATTGGCTTCACGAATATCGGTTATTCCATCGTTATCGCTATCCAGATCCAGGTAATCAGCAATACCATCCTGATCGGTATCGACCGGCGTATTTACCGTTCCACGCTCAATGGCATCGGGGATAGTGTCGTTGTCCGAATCCAGGTCCATGGTATTGGCAATACCATCTGCATCCGAATCGTCGGTGCCTTCTACGCTATCCAGTATTCCGTCTCTGTCGCTGTCATCGGTTAGTTCGTCGGCATCCAGCACGCCATTGTCATCTGAATCCAGATCTAGGAAATCTGGTGTTCCGTCACTGTCTGTATCTGCCGGGACAAGCGGATTTTCGCCAGCTTCGACATAATCGGGGATGGTATCGTTATCGGAGTCGACATCCAGTGCGTTGACCGTTCCGTCACCGTCAGTGTCTACATCATTGCCTTCTTCCGTGTTCAGGATACCGTCATTGTCGTTATCCGGGTCTATCTCATCAGGAATTTCATCACCGTCGGAGTCCCGTTGTATTACTAGAGAATAATCTTCCACCTCGCCGTCAGGCGCGCTGCCCGTAGCGTCTGCGGCCAGGAGTGCAACGCTTGAAATACGAAAGCGCGCGTAGGTGACACCCTCATACTCGGTAGTGACGCCGATGAGGCTTGGCCACTCCAGTTTAAATTTTGCGTTGTCGGAGCCTGCGGGAACCACAGCAGTGGAAAACTCGTCTGCGTCGAATGTGCCATTGCCGTCAAAGTCCACCCACCCCGAAAGAGTGACGGCGGTATCCAATGAATTTGTTGCAAAAACATTAGTGTCGTACGACTTGCGGTTCTGAACCAGTGTGGGAAAATCAAAAACGCCACCCTCATCATCCAGCCCATCGTCGTCATCACCCATTGCCGACGAATCTGCAAAATTGTCGTTGTCGTCGGGCTCTACTTCACCTAAAAATGGCGACGGCGTCACAACTTCGTGACTAACAACGCCATAAGAGCCTGGTGCATCACCTGTATCTACCGCATAGGCAGTTGAGGCAAAAGTGAAAAGGCTGGCCGCAATACCACCGCTAACGACCAAGGCTATTGGACTAACTGCAAAACAGGGTCTCATCATGAGCTTAACTCTTCCGGGATAGAGCTATTGGTTAGCTCGTATTCAAACAAAACAGCATTAAAGGGACATGTTGGTCGGTCATAGATTCGACCGACCAACACCACGTTCTCTATTTAAACACAGCAAACTCAACGCGTCGATTAGCTGCCTTACCTTTTTGCGTCGCGTTGCTTGCACGTGGTTGTGATTCACCGTAGGCCTGAGGCTTCAGACGCAGACCAGAGATTCCCTGATCCACAAGATAACGCGCTACTGCAAGAGCCCGCCGTTTGGACAATTGCAGATTCGCTTCGGCATCTCCGCTATTGTCTGTGTGAGCCTCTATAGTCACTTTGACAGTGGGAAAATCTCGCAGCGCTTTCACAACACCGGCAAGCGCTGTAATAGCTCCGTCGGTCAATTCAGCAGAACTGGACAGAAAATTAATTCCCTCAACCGCGCCATTGAACAACTCACATCCAGTAGCGTCGACCGGCAATTTTGAGGCTGTACCAGGACAGGCGTCGATATCATCTGTCACACCGTCGAGATCGTTGTCGACTGGCAGCGAGCCTTGTTCGACTGTTGACGGCTCAGGTGTGGGCGCAGTGATTACTTCAGCCCGAGGCAGCGTCAAAGGTGTCAACTCTATCTCAGAATCACGGGCAGAATCACGGGCAGACTCACGGGCAGTCCCAGGAACCGGGGCGGCGCTGATATCCTGCGGGACAGGCTCTGAAGGTATCGGAGCTTGCGAACCAATCCGCTGGACCTTGTGTCCGCCGAAACGATAGAGAAATGCGAGTTGAAAATACTTGGCGTCAGTCTCGTGGGCAACCAGCTCTGCTCGCGTGGCTAAACCGTTGTCAAAACCATATTCCAGACCTACTCCTGCCAATAGATGAGCATCGTTGACACGGTTGTACGAGACCATCTCTGCCTCGTTGTCAAGGGTGCCAACGCCGAGGCGTCCAAACAAAGAAAATCCACGCCTCATGGCGCGATCCTGATATCTGTTAGCGCCATACATAACGCCGCTTAGACCTGCCACCTGATAGGCAATTGAACCATCGGGCGATAGCGTGGATTCTCCCAAATCTGCGATATGCCCCTCTATGCTGAACCGATCGTTAATATCGTAGCCCAGTAGCAAACCTGCTCCGCCACTGATCGATTCGTCCACATCTATACCGGACACACCGCTGGTGTCGGGCTCAAGCTGGCTCACCAGAACCCCGGCACCGCCATAAATACGTTTGTTGAAACCGCCATCAGATCCCAGCGAACTGCATGCTGAAAGCGCCGTGGCGCAAGCGATCGCTATCGCCGCTTTGGCTAAAAAGCCTGACCGTCGAGGGCCGTTATCAAGAGCGAAACCACTGAAAGATGTAATTTGTTGGTCTTTTTTTACAATCATGTAAGTCCATTAAGCTCAAAAGCTTTACAAACAAGCCCCAGGAATATCTTACAACCGATTTATCACAGCCCGGAATCCTGCAAACAGAAGACCGGGCCGTTGGCGGTTATCAGATGACTATTTACGAAACATACGTCGTCTGGTTCCAGCAACCAGCAAGCCAGACATGAACAGGATACCCATCATTGGGTCGAAACGTCTATCAGTTCCTACTTCTTTAACCGATTGCACACTGCAGCCAAAGCCGGATCCACCCAAGCCTGTGTCGATTACGCCACCGCGAGCACCGACACCCTCGTTCAAGTCAGGCACGCCGTCGTTATTAGTATCAGGCAGTACATTCGTCTGACCCTGTCCGAGGCTCGTACCGTCATTTAACGGGCCAACAAAGCCGTCGCCGTTGTTATCTGGATCTGCACTGTCGATGACGCCATCCTCATCGAAATCTCGCCCGTCTGCAAAGTCGGCATCAACGGAGTCATCAATACTGTCTCCATCCACATCGACACCACCGGTAACATTGACATCGTTAACATCCGCTATACCGTCCTGGTCCGAGTCGGTAAGTGCATCGCTTTGACCATCATTGTTCAAATCAGTGCCACCAGCCTCAACGATATCGTAAATGCCATCGTTATCGCTATCGATATCCATACTGTTCGGCAGACCATCCAGATCGGTATCGACTAGCAGGGTGAGTGCTGCAGCGTAGTTATCATCAAGCCCGTTACCACTGGTGCTTATGAAGTTATCGATGACACCGTCGCTGTTCTGATCAGCTAACGGCCCAAAGTTTTCGACAATATCAGCCACAGCATCCTGATCACTGTCAAGATCACGGAAGTTAGGGATACGATCACTATCCTGATCGGCTACCTGCGGGCTACGTTGTACAAGCGAGTCATCAGCGCCATCAGCATTTGTATCCGTTGTTGCATCCAGCATTGCATCGAGGTTGTTGTCTATTCCCTGAGCTTCCAGAACATCGGTGAGACCGTCGTTATCTGAATCCAGGTCGAGCCTGTCAACAACGCCATCACCATCAGTATCAACGAGCTGATCGGAGGCACCTTCAAGCAGACCGAATCTGTCTGCGCTACCGGTAGAAAGACGGCCATTGCTGGATATGGCACCACGCGAAGCTTCAATAGCATCATAGATGCCGTCGTTGTCGCTATCCAGGTCAAGCATATTGGCTATGCCATCGTTGTCTGAATCAACACTGCCCTCAACACTGTCAAGAACACCATCGTTGTCGCTGTCAAGATCAAGAGAGTTGATAATGCCATCGCTATCTGCATCGGCTCTGCCCTCGACAGAATCCAGAATACCGTCGTTGTCATCATCAGTGTCGACGCCATTGAGCTGACCATCGCTATCATGATCACCATTGGGATCATCAACCGCTGGACCTGAGCCGTTGGTGTTGTCCTGAAAATCCGGCACGCCGTTTCCGTCAGTATCAACAGGATTGTTCAGGTCGGGACCCGCCTCGTCTGTATCGCTTATTCCGTCGTTATCGGCATCCTGCTCGCGGTTATCAGCAGCACCATCATTATCACTGTCGGTGGGCGCACCCAATGGCCCGCGTGTCTCAACACTGTCAGGTATTCCGTCGTTGTCCGAATCCAGATCCCGGAAATCACGCACACCATCACCGTCTGTATCAAACAACGGCAATGCACTTGCCTGAACAGAGTCATCCACACCCTTGTCATCGACATCGATAAAACCATCAATACGACCATCCGAGTCTGCATCAATGCCACCCGCTTCGACAAGATCACCAATACCATCGCCATCACTATCAATGTCAAGGTAGTCGAAGATGCCGTCGCCATCGGTATCAATCAGCGGCGCATTGATAATTCCTGAGCCTGGAGATGTTTCTATGGTGTCGGTAACCCCGTTTGTACCTACCTCAATCTGGATATCTATGGCACCGATATTCACAGGGTCAAGTGTTGCAATCAGTGCTGTACCTGAACGAGCTTCAACAAGATCATAGATACCATCATTATCGCTGTCCAGATCGTTTCCATCAGGTGTGCCGTCACCGTCCGTATCTCGTGAATTAGCATCAGCAACACCATTACCGTCTGCATCTATGATCCCCTCCTCAGTATCCAGAATGCCGTCGTTGTCGTCATCCAGATCGTCTTGATTTGCAATTCCATCACCGTCACGGTCTGGACGAGCGTCGTCATTTTGTGGTCCAGCAGGCGTCGGGTCAGGAGCGCCGGGTACGCCGGGGATGCCAGCAGAGCCATCGGTGTTCTGAATGCCACCTTCCTGAAAGTCAGGTATACCGTTACCGTTGGTGTCTGCCGGATTGGCAAGATCAGGACCTGCCTCTATAGCATCAGAAACACCGTCATTGTCGGAGTCTTGTTCACGATAGTCCGCAGCTCCATCGCCATCGGAATCGTTGGGTCGTGCCAGATTGCCCGGTGTTTCAACCCTGTCAGGCAGGCCATCGTTGTCCGAATCAGTATCCTGAAAATCTCGTATTCCGTCGTTATCTGTATCGAACAATGGCAACGCGCTGGCTTGAACATTATCGTCTACGCCTTTGTCATCCTGGTCAACAAAGTTATCTACACGACCATCGTTATTGTTATCGAAACCACCGGCTTCAACAAGATCGGCAATACCGTCATTGTCGCTGTCCAGGTCCAGGTAATCAGGAATCGAGTCGCCATCTGTATCCATAAGGCCTGTACGAGGTTGACCTGAATCCGCACCGTTTTCGATACTGTTAGCAATACCGTTGCTGCCAACTGGCTCGCGAATGTCGATAGCACCATTTATCTTGAAGCTATCGAGCTGCGCAACCGTAGCCGCATCCAGACGACCTTCGTACATATCAAGAATGCCGTCGTTGTCGCTGTCAAGGTCGTAACCATCAGGTGTGCCGTCGCCGTCAGTGTCTCTGGAGCCTGCATCCGCTACGCCGTTGCCATCAGCATCGTTCAGCCCTTCCTCGGTATCAAGAATGCCGTCATTGTCATCGTCGCGGTCATCCTGATTTCTTATGCCATCGCCATCGGTATCAGGTCCGCCCGGTGCTTCAACCGCCTGCAGGAAGATCGTAGCTGGTGATTCGCCAGAAATGGCTCGCGGGCTTTCGGTGCGGGCGTTAGCACTGAGTGACACTCCACCCAAGGCAAGACTTACCGCAACTGCAAGCGTTGTCAGTGAGCTGATTCCAGTATTCTGGATGCGAGCTGTGGTTGAAAATACCTTTGATTCTTCAGCCGCTGGCGACTTGTGCAATTTATTCATGTGTAGTTAATACCTTGTTGGCGGATCCGTATATGGAAGCCTTCGCCTCCCGGAACAATAAACAATTTAACAGGTTACACAATAGTTAGGTTTGGCTGCACTCCCACGACACCGCATAAACGCGAATTAACAAACGTTATCAGAAAACACTTTTTTCAACTTTTGAACTGAGTTGTTTTTCGATACGCCGGATAAGGAAAGTTTTATTCTTATTTCGATTATTTCAGTACACGCACCTCTACCCGGCGATTACGCCGTCTGTCAGCGTCAGTGACGTTTTGTACCAGAGGCAGTGTTTCGCCGTAGCCTTCGGCCTTGAGCCTTGCTGGTGCAACTCCACCCCCTATCAGGTGCTGTACGACAGAGTCTGCCCGTTTGACTGACAAAATCTGATTAACTGTCGTCCCACCGTTGTTATCTGTGTGCGCCATGATAGCCACCTTGATAGAAGGATTGCCTATCAATGCCTGCATGAGTGGCGACAACGCGTTTTGCGCATCTGGCGACAAGCTACTCTCGCCGCGCTCGAAATTGACACCTTTGAGTACACCTGAGAAAGGGAAATCGGGTGCATAGCCAGGTCTGGGTAACGGTGCCGGTACATAAACAGGGCCTTTGGCTGTTGCGGCACGCACCTGCGCAGACAGAGTGGCTGTTTCGGGTAGCGCGGCAAGCAGACCAGGCTCGGAATTGATTCTGGTGGAGGCTTTGCCCTTTGATGTTTCTGGTTTAGTCGATTTCACAGCTGAGTTCCATTCATCATTGCCAATACGCGTGCCTGCAGAATCTTGCTTGCCGGCAAAGGTGTTTTGTGTCGTCATGACGGCTTGTGAACTCACGTTTTCAGCCACCAGAAGCTGTCCGGCGTCCTGATCAGGCAAGGTCACGATATCGACTCGCCGGTTTCGCTTACGACCGGCGCTTGTATTGTTCGCATCAAGCGGTTGGGTCTCACCTATGCCAACAGCTTGAAGTTGCAACTCGTGTACACCTTTGGACTGAAGATAGAGCACGACCACTTCTGCGCGTCGTGATGACAAGTCCAGATTCATATCCGCGGCACCTCGTGAGTCAGTGTGCGCTCTTACCTGAATGCGTGCCTCGGGAAACGCCAGCAAGGTGTCAGCCAGTAGATCCAGTTGAGCGCGCGCCCTGGGCGTCAGCCATCGAGAGCCACTCTTGAAAGTGACCTCATGCAGGACAGCATCGAAAAGGCCGCAACCAAAACGATCGACAGTGACGTGATCGGCAGTATCAGGACAGCTATCGACATTGTCCAGCACACCATCAACATCACGGTCATCAGCACGCATTGCCGGACGCCACCTTTCGGACATACTGCCAACATATTTCTGATCAGGCTCGGCACCTGATGTGTAATGCAAATGTGGAGCGCCGCCGTTTGCTGGTCGCGCGTTGGGGCCAGCGTATCGCTCAACAATAGTCCCACTGCTCGGCAAGGTTCCGACTTTGGCCACTTTAGTGCTTTTGCTAGTCAAGGCAGGCTCTGCTGCTGCAGCAATCATGCGCCCTATGCCTTGAGGCGATAGTCCAAACCGGTAGACAGCACCAAAGCCAACGTAATTGACATCACTGTCAAATCGCGTAATTTCAGCCCGCAATCCCAGACCATTTACAAAACCATATTCAGCACCGATACCAAGGATTGGCACCGCCCCGCTCTCTTCGATGTCGGGTACATTTGATGACTTGCTTAGCGCAGAAAAGCCAAAGCGACCATACGCACTTAGACCCTCGCGTCGTGATCGCGACTGCACACCACTCCAGCCGTAAACCAGTGCGCTGATAGTTGCAGCAGAGTATTTTACTTCTCCGGGGATGCCTTCCGCCGCTGTCCCAGGATTGCCGCGCAATGTAGATCGACCCAAAACCGATGTATCCACTTCCATTGACAACAGGTTGTGAACATCATATCCAAGACGCAACTGTGTCCCCGTATCACCAGAAGAATCCACCGAGAATCCCTCGCCACGAGTGTTCGGACTCAGATTTGAACTTCCCATGGCAACGCCTGCATACAGACGGTTTTTAAATTCGCTGGTATTTGCCGGGCTGTCGAGTTTGATTTTTTCAGGATTGCTTAATGCTGTGCAACCTGTCAACACGCTGGCTACCAACACGGCTGTCGCGGTTTTACGAAGTGTTGACAGATCGACGCCTGCCCGCACAGCCCCGGATAGAGCATTGTAAGAGTGCGTATAAGCGAGCGTACGTGCTATAGACGAATCATTTTTCATCGTTGCTTCGGTTCCTGCCAAAAAGCGGTTAAAGCTTGGCGCCGTGAATCCGGCCCCTTACTTACATCGCTATCGGCAAACACCGAAATTACTTTTACATACCTGCCAACTGATACTCAAATCGGCATGACTGATCACATATTTGTGAAAAGTTTCTCAAAAAATTACTTTCCAAACACAACGATTTAAGCATCCTGAGCTTAAGTTCTTTTAAAACAGGTACGCAACACGAGTTACACCAAGCTGCATTTTCGAAAAAACAGGTAATTTACCGTGATCGCAATTCCACGCGGTTATTTTGCCTAGGTGAACTGCCGCCTTCGAAAGGTTGTTTTGCGCCGAATGCTTTCGCAGTCAACTGACGGACAGGTACACCGTTTTGCACCAGATATCTTGCAACCGATTTGGCACGCTCAGCTGACAATTGCGCCTCTTCCTGAGCGTCGCCCAGCGACTGAGTATGCACTCTGATCTCTACTGTCAGGCTCGGATAGTCTTTCAAGGCTGCGACAACCCGATCCAATGACAAGGCACCCAGCGATGTCATCGTTGCCGTATTACCTACGAAATTAAGACCTGTCACTACGCTATTAAGTAACAAGCAGTCGTTTGATTCAGGAATAACAGCCGCGGCGGCTGGCGGACATGCCTTTTCGACATCAACAGTTTCAGGTTGTTGAGCGGGCGGCGTCTGCAAGTCAACTTCAGGTTGCGGTTGCGGTTGCGGTTCCGGTTGGACCGGGGCGGCCTCTGTAACTTCAGCTTGTACAGGTGCCGTTTTCGGTGCCATTATAGCTGGCTGCTCCAAAACCTCTGGTCCGGGTTGGGGAGTAGGTACGTCGGGTGTTACTTCTTCAGTTGGCAAGGTTCGCGCAGATTCGGTTGGCTCATCGGTCCGGTCGAGAGGATTGGGTATCGCTACCGGATCTTCTAAGGGCTCCTCGTCAGTGCTAGCTCCTATTCTCCAGAAGACACCGGCCATAAGAGCCTGGGCATCCCCGTCAAAACTTGACAATTCGGCGCGAAAGCCCCAACTGGGAGACATCGGGTACTGCAACCCCAGACCCAGCCATAACGCTACGTTGTCGGATTCGTTCAAATCGATACCAGAGTCATTCTCGATAGCGCTCAAGCCAAACCTTAAATATGTGGAAGCCCCTTCACTTCGATAGGACGCTTCTTTTTCGCCCAGAATATAGGCAGTAGCCCCTATCGAAATTGCCTGATACCCGATAATTTCGTTTTGCGATAGCTCAGCTTCACCCAAATCAGTGAAGGCTATATCAGCGGAAATTATCGGCGTTACGTCAAGACTGAAATATGCACTGACAGCAGATGACTGGTCTTTGTCCAACGTAAACCCGGAACCCTCCGTTTCAGGAGACAACCGCGACACTCCAGCATTTAGTCCAATTTGCCACGTTCCTTCCAGAGCGTTCGCGTTTGTCGAGGCTAGTGCGATAAACAACAGCCCGGCAGCGATTGTTTTTGTGTTGACCGTCGTAGGTGACATCAGTGATTCATTCCCTTGAAGAATTGATCAGTAACAGGTCGGGGACCGTAACGCAGAAACGTGCCCTAAGTATATAAACACCCATGAATTTCTGCAAACATACCTGGCTGATGGTTAAGCAAAATGTCGGGCGCATATGGCGCAATGGAGTTACCTTGTCGTTAGATTGGGCAGCCTTCCATGACCAATCGGCGACATCCATGCCCGCAAGAGTCGCTAGAAACAAAAATCGTGCTGTCCAATATACAAAATCCACCAGCATTAAAGACAACTACACGCTGTGTGTCAATGTTAATCGACAAGCCCCGCTTGCCTAAACGGAACTAATGTGCCTCTTGTATAACCCAATTCCTAGCACAATTGATACCACTAGAAGAATCAGGCTGAGTAGCGCTTGAGCCTCAGAGTCAACTCTGACCCCAACACCCAGCAAGCAGAAGATCAGCATTTGGGGAACGTACCCGATTGCTGAAGCAACAACAAATTTCGGCAAAGATGCTTGTGTAAATCCGATACAGATATTCGTTAACAGGTTTGTGCCCAGCGGCTGCAGTCTGAGTACCAGTATTTTCAGAAACAGATCCTGCCGGGTAAGGCGATCCAGTGCTGCGATAGGTCGAGGAAATCGATCACTGATTATCGACGCAAAAAAACGACGCGAAATAATGGCCGTTAACCAGCAACCCGAAAGCGCCGCAAGCAAAGATAGAAACAGCCCGGCTACTATCCCATAAGCAAGCCCACCAATAAACGCCACAAGTTGCCGAGGCAGGCCCACAGATGTGGCCAACAGGCCCGCTATGACAAACACCGCCATACCTTCAGCACCAGACGCCTCAAGCAGCGCACCCCAATGGGCCGCTGGCAGGTAATCCGCTGGAGGATAAGCAAAACCAAGAATAATGATCAAGCCTAATAGGACAAGCAGCAACACACCTGCAAATCTACCACGACGAGATGGATGATGAATCATCTCGAAATCAGTGTCTCGAAATACAGTGTGTAAGGCCAGGTGTCATGTAAACACGATACGTAATTTGTCTGGCTGGTATCATGCACTCCGATTTCACGAAACGTCCAAACCAGCCTTGAGTACCGCCTTAAGTACCGCCTTGAGTACCGCCTTGAGTACCGCCTTGAGTACCGCCTTGAGTACCGCCTTGAGTACCGGCGGTTAGATACGTGACATCGTTCCATGGGGTATGGTGGGGCGTGTAGGATTCGAACCTACGACCACCTGATTAAAAGTCAGATGCTCTACCAACTGAGCTAACGCCCCCAAAGGCTGGTTCTGATGCCGCAACACCAGAGCCGCATATGATACCGCATCAGAAAGCCAATTGGGTATCTTGCAAGCAGTAAATTGACGGGATCTTATAACCCTTCCCGATCCATCCGCTGAATGCGTTTTCTGGCAAGCACTGATGCTGAGCGTCCGGGATAATCGTCCTGCACTCCGGTCAAAATAGCCCGGGCTTGCTCGTACTGATTTTGCTCGTATAGGGCAAAGCCTATTTTCAGGCGTGCGTCAGGCACCTTCGGGCTATTGGGAAAGGAGTTGATGACCACACCGAAGTTGCGCAAGGCTTTTTCGAAATCTCGCCCTGCATACATGGCCTCACCCTGCCAGTACCAGGCGTTATCCGAGTAAGGGCCATCCGGGTATTGGGTCAGGAAGCTGTTGAACGATTTTGTCGATTCCTCTGCCTGTCCTCTGGCTAGTTGATCATAGGCACTGTTGTAAGCCAGTTTTTCGGCATTTGTGGCGGTGTCGCGCAACGCGTTGGTGGGCGGTCTGGGTCCGTCACCAAACTCTTCCATATTAGATACCGGAATGGCAGGCCCCCCTTCACTAACAATGACGGCGGCCGGCGACGAGCTGTTCGATTCCTCGATGCCGCCTTGTGCGCCATCGCCAGCTGTCTCGTCAAGAAAACCAGATGTTTCATCCAGTAATGCGCCTGCCGCCAAATTGCCATTTTCGTCAAATAAATCAAGTGAGCCTTGCGTCTCTTCCAGATCCGTAAGACGGCCGTCAGTGTCTGCATACAAATCGGTACTGCGTTTTCCAAGCGTGTTAAGTTCAAAGGTGAGACTTTCAATTTCGCCCCGCAGTGAGCGAATTTCCTTTTGCAAGCCATCTACACGCTGAAACTGCTCAAGAAGTGATTGATCAAGCACTCGCTCGATTCGACTCACTCGTGAGTCAATAGCCTCCAGGGTCTTTTTATCTTGTGCTTGCGCATTACCGAAAGCGAACACGCCAACCAGTAAAAGGCCCAGTGGCCTGCAAGCTTGCCTTATCAGTCCGATATTGATCATCACGTTCTCGTCAAGTATGCAAAAAACAATACCTAGTTTGAAATACCCATTTTGAAATAGCTAGTTTGTAATAGCGACTTCGTAGATTACGTTGACGCGTCGGTTTTTAGCCCAGGCATCACTGTTGTGGGCCTCATCAACCGGGAGCTCCTCCCCATAGCTTACTGTTCGCAGTTGCGTAGATTCCACTCCTTGAAGTTGCAGCATGCGCGAGATGGTAATTGCACGTGCCTCACCTAGTGCAATGTTGTACTCGCGAGTACCACGCTCGTCAGTGTGCCCCTCCAGACGTACCCGCGCATCGGGGTTCTCGGCCATGAAGCGTCCATGCTGCGCCACAATATCCAGAAACTCAGGCCTTAGCTCAGCCTGATCATAGTCGAAGTAGATAACACGCTCTAAAGGTGCGCGCCCGGCAATGGAATTGGGATCGAGTTTTGTGCCATCCTGCAAACCATCAATGGTGACTGGCTGCACCACAGCACTCGCCTGCTCGGTGGTATCGATGATCTCAGTATCGCGAGCCGGGTTGGAGCCACATGCGCTTATGCCCATAACCACCGTTAGCGTTACCATCAGGCGAATTGTTGTCATAGTCTCGTACCTTGAGTCGTCATGGGAAATGTTGAGCGTTTAGTTTAGGCGTTATTTTGAATAAGGCGACCACGCCGGCTCTCTTACCGATCCGCCGTCGTCAAGTGTCAGACTTTGAACTACACTGCCGTCAAGAGAAACGGCACCCAGGGTTCCTCGACCGTTTTTTTCCGTGGCATAGATAATCATCTGTCCGTTCGGTGAAAAGCTGGGCGACTCATCCAGGGTTCCTTGCGTCAGCACCTGGAACAGGCCGGAGCGGCGATCGATTGCAGCTATCTGAAAACCTGCGCCTTCACCGTGAACAAAAGCCACAGTAGACCCATCCGCAGAAACGGTAGCGCTGGCGTTATACTTTCCCTCGAATGTAATACGCGATGCACGACCCCCACGAGCGGAAACTTCGTAAAGCTGAGGTCCGCCACTGCGATCTGAAGTAAATACAATAGTTTCGTCGTCGATCCAGACAGGCTCTGTGTCGATGGCATCGCTGTCAGTAATCCGGCGCAGTGCACCGGTATCTACTTGAAGGATATACACCTCTGGATTGCCTTCTTCTGACAACGTTAACGCCAAACGTTGGCCATCGGGCGACCAGCTTGGCGCACCATTAATACCTGGGCGAGAGATGGCTTTGATCCGGCTGCCTTTGCGCCGGTCTTGAATATAGATGGCTGATTGCGTTCTGTTCTCAAAGGATACGTAGGCGATGCGAACACCATCTGGTGCCCAGGCGGGTGACAGAATAGGTCGCGGCGATGTCAGCATAGCCTTTGGGTTTTCGCCATCAGCGTCGGCAAGTTGTAGTTGATAGTTGCGATCGCCAACTCGGCCTTCAACTGAGACAAACGCAATCTGCGTGTTGAAAGCGCCCGGGATACCCAGAATTTCTTCATAGATTTCGTCAGAGATCTGATGCGCTGCACTTCTTAGGGTTTGATCGGTAACCTTGAAACTGAAGCCTGTCATCAAAGACTGCTGAATGACATCGTAAAGCTGGAATTCAACCAGATAACCAGCCTCTTGCGGTCGAGTTGCACCGATGAGCAGAAAATCCGCGCCAGAAAGACGCCAGTTTGCAAATCGCGGTGTATCTCCGCTGACGGGTGTAGCCACAAGATCTTCCCGGTTCAGGGGAGAAAAGTTACCACTACGTTGCAGATCTGCATCGACAATAGCCGCGATGTCCATCGGCGGTGCCCCGTTACCTGACCATCCGAACGGCACGATAGCAATAGGAATGGCGTTGTCTCCACCCTGTGTTATCTCGATTTCGATAACGGCATTCGCCGGATTAAGCACGCAGTACAACAACAACAGCCACAGGCAACCAAGCTTTTGAAAAAAGAGATGTTTGTTGTAAAACAAGTTTCTGATGTCCGACATAGATTACGTTTCCGCTATCCTAAAGCATAGACCATCGCAAGAGCTGAAGATTTCAGCTTGCAGTATGGTGTAGCGGTATGTTTGGGTTTCAAGCCTGCGCAACGGTAATAACCAGCGCTCCAGCCATGTATCTGAGTAATCTGACTGCCAGTGATCACGTTTCGAGTCGATATCCTACCGATTTACGAAGGCAAAAGCGTCAGAAAATTCCACAGTAAAAATCTCTGGTATGTGTTAACTGGGACGGAAGAAGAACTTTACCCGACTATCGAATAACGCTCTGTCGGGAGCTTGCGGCAAGGGCGAAGCCGCCAGTACTGCGTTTTCTACAGATTTTCTCAACGCATTCCCTCCTCCTTTGCACTCGACGGCCACCACCTGAATAACCTCACCACCCGAGTTTTGCAAAATACTGACGATACAGTCCACCCCGCCACTGATACCAGGAGGTTTGCGCCATTTGGCTTCAACCCGCTGACGAATGGCATTGAAGTATCGATTGCGCAGTTGCGTTAGCTGTGTTCGCCGCTGGCGTGCCAATCTCGTATTCTCCTCATTCGCGATTGCTGCCAAACGTTCCTCTTCGGCTTTTTCGGCAGCCACTTTTTCTTCCTGTGCCCGCCGGGCTTGTTCTGCACGCTTCGCCTGTTCGGCGGCGGCCGCTTTCTTGCGCGCCTGTGCGTCGGCCTGACGTTTTCGTTCCGCTGCGCGTGCCTGCTCTTCTGCCGCACGTTTTTGTTCTGCTACTCGGGCCTCTTCTGCCACGCGAGCTTCCTCGACTAATCGGGCTTCTTCGGCTACTCGTGTTTCTTCGGCTACACGGGCTTCCTCTGCCACGCGGGCTTCTTCGGCTACACGGGCTTCCTCTGCCACGCGGGCTTCTTCGGCTACACGGGCTTCCTCTGCCACGCGCGCTTCTTCGGCTACACGGGCTTCCTCTGCCACGCGCGCTTCTTCGGCTACACGGGCTTCTTCTGCAGCTGCCTGTTGCTTTTCTTCCTCCAATCGTGCGGCTTCGGCGGCTGCTGCTTCACGCTCCTCTTCAACCCGAGCTTGTTCTTCCTGCCAAGCCTGCTCCTCCCGACGTTCTTGCTCTCTAGCCAATTCGGCAGCCTCAAGCTCTTCTTCCAGTCGCTTTAATTCCGCTTCTGCCTCTTCCTTCTGCTGTTTTTCCAGAGCAATGCGTCGTTCCTGTTCCATGCGCTCGCTTTCTGCTGCAGCCGCTTGTTGCTCAGCGATAGCCTCTGCTCGCTTCTGTTCAGCTAGCGCAGCTTGTTCTTCCAGACGTGCTGTCTCTTCAGCCGCCTTTATAGCCTGCTCATCAAGGCGCGCTTTCTCTTCCACAGCCCGTGCTTTTTCTTCAGTGGCTAGTCGGGCCTCTTCCTGCAATGCGCGTGTGCGCTCCTCGGCTTCTCGTCGCGCCTCTTCCAGACGCGTCCGTTCGGCATCGGTAAGATTGCGCGCCTCTTCCATACGCCGGGTTTCACGCTCGAGCATTTCCTGAGCTTCACTGATACGTTGCTCTTCGCGAAGTCTTTCCTGTCGAAGCCTTTCAAGTGTGACTTCACGTTCGAGAATCTGCTGCTCGCTAAGACTGGCTTCTTGCTGACGCAACGCTTGCAATTGTTCGGCTTCGGCAGCGGCATTGACACGTTGCTCTTCTCGCTGGTCTTCCAGAGTTCGCGCCTGCTGCTGCAGATCTTCTATACGGGCTTTTTCCTGCTCGGATGCGTCCCGTTGTTGTTCTGTTAGTTCGGTTGCTTCCTGCAATCGTTGTTCGGCTGCTTGCTGCGCATCTTCCAAAGCAGCCACTGTCTCTTCCAGTGCACGCTGCTCTTCGAGAGCTTGCTGCTCGCGCTGTTCCTCTAGCGCCTGCAGTCTTTGTACCTCAGCTTCGATATCTGATTCACTGACGGCAAATGCCTGGATGGGCGCCTCTTCATTGACGTCCGTGCCAGTGGCATCTGGCTTATCGCTTAACTGGAAAATCAGACCTGCAATTAAAAATCCATGCAGCAGCAAAGAGATAAAAATGCCCAGTGGATATTTTTTCAGCAGCTCGATCATGATTAGCGTGCTGGGTCTGACATTAGACCGATTTCGGGGGCTCCAGCCACTTGCAACGTGACCATGGCCTGCATGATCTGTCCATAATCGATGGACTGGTCGCCTGCTACCAGCACACGACGGTTCGGGTTAAGACGCAGCACAGCACTGGCCAGCCGCTGCACTTCTTCGCGAGACAAGGGCGCTTGCGGATCCTCACCCACGTTGAGAAACCACTGGCCTCCCTCGTCTATAGACAATATAAGTGGCTCTTGAGATTCGCCACCATCATTGGCTATAGGTGTGGCAGCGGTATCCGGCAGGTCGATCTCAACGCCTGTCTGCAACAAGGGTGCGGTGATCATGAAAATAACCAGCAGTACCAACATTACATCGATATAAGGCACCACATTGATCTCTGCCATCTGACGACGAGATCTGCGCGACCGACGAGGACTGACAACGGCCCTAGCCATGAGAGCTCACCGTGCTGTTCCGAAATGAGCGTAAGATGAAAGTAATCAGGATGTTCACTGGGCTTCGTCGCCTTCGCTACCATTGCCACGACGAATAGCCTGTCGCTGCAGAACGGTGGAGAATTCTTCAGAGAAGTTTTCGTAACGATTTAGCAGGCGATCGACATCGGTAGCAAAGCGGTTATAAAACACGACCGCCGGAATTGCGGCGAAAAGTCCGATAGCGGTTGCTATCAAGGCCTCAGCAATTCCCGGAGCAACCATGGCAAGTGTTGCCTGCTGAACATTACCTAGCGCTGTAAATGAGTTCATGATGCCCCAAACAGTACCAAAAAGGCCGACATAGGGGCTGATTGAACCAACGGTGGCCAGAAACGGTAAATGAGTTTCCACCACATCGGCCTCTCGTGAGAGCGCGATACGCATGGCACGCCCTGATCCATCCATTATTATTTCGTCGTTACTGGTTTTTCGTCGCAACCGACCGAATTCGGAAAAACCCGCCTCGAAGATGCGTTCCAGCCCGTCCAGCGTGCCGCGACGCATCGTAAGTTTGGAATAGGTACCCGAGATATCAGACGAGCCCCAGAAATCCTGCTCGAACAGATCAGCTTGTTTTTTTGCACGACGCAGTTGTCGAGATTTACCCAGGATCAAGGCCCAGGACATGATCGAGGCGATCGCCAGGATAATCATGACCCCTTGAACCACCGGGCTGGCATCTCGAATCAGGTGCATGATGGATAGGTCAGCGTTCAACAGTCATCGCCTCTCGGATTGGGGTTGGAATAGCTCGGGGGCCTAGTGTATCGGCATTCACGCAGACAAGCGTGACACTGGCTCTTGCAAGAACAGTGTCATCTCGCATGATAGCCTGCTGGCAACAGATGCTGGCACCTTTCAAAGTATCCAATTCGACGGAGGCCGTAATCTCATCGTTGAATTTGGCCGGAGTCATGTAATCTATACTCACCGAACGCACCACAAAGAGCGTTTTATGTTGCCGCTGCAACACATCAAGCTCCACCCCCATTGCTCTTAGCCATTCAGTACGTGCCCTTTCCATGTACTTCAAGTAATTAGCGTAATAGACAATTCCACCGGCATCCGTGTCCTCTATATAAACCCGCACTGGCAACGAAAATGTCTTCATACGAGAATTATTGCAGACAAAGTGTTGAAAATACACACACTAAGCGCCAATAACTTTTCTCGACACCCGGTTTTGACGCTGACAGCGGCCCCACCGCCAATGCACAGCCTACTTGTCGTCTTGTGATTGACGCACCGGCAGGCCTAGATGCTCGTAGGTTCGCGGCGTCACCACCCGCCCTCTGGGCGTGCGCATCAGCAAACCTTGCTGTATCAGGTAAGGTTCTATGACCTCTTCCAGCGTGCCTGTTTCTTCAGACATGGCAGCACCCAGGTTGTCTATACCAACCGGGCCTCCGTCAAACTTATGAATGATGGCGTTAAGAAGGCGCCGATCCATGGCGTCCAGACCCAGTTTGTCTACGTTCAACAGATTCAATGCAGCATCTGCAGTATCCACATCCACCGTGCCGTCCGCTCGGATGTCAGCGTAATCTCGCACTCTGCGTAGCAAACGGTTGGCGATTCGCGGCGTACCTCGTGCCCTGCGAGCAATTTCTATACAACCTTGATGGTCTATCTGCACTTCCAGCAAGCGTGCAGAGCGAGCTACGATGCCGGCAAGATCATCCACCTCATAGAATTCCAATCGTTGCACGATACCAAACCGGTCCCGCAACGGCGATGTGAGCAGACCTGCACGGGTGGTTGCACCTACGAGAGTAAACGGCGGCAAGTCTATCTTGAAAGAACGTGCGCTGACGCCCTCGCCGGTCATGATATCGATCTGGTAGTCCTCCATCGCCGGGTAAAGGACCTCTTCGACCAGAGCGCTCATCCGGTGAATCTCATCAATGAACAAAACATCATTGGCCTCCAGATTGGTCAGAATGGCTGCCAGATCGCCGGGGCGCTCCATGACCGGACCGGAGGTGTGCAAAATTCGAACATCGAGTTCATTGGCAATAATATTAGCCAGTGTGGTTTTGCCAAGCCCTGGAGGGCCGAACACGAGCACATGGTCCAATGCTTCCTGACGCAATTTCGCGGCAGAAATAAACAAATCCATCTGCTCTGTGACAGCACGCTGGCCATGGTAGTCCGCCAGCTTCTTGGGTCGCATGGCGCGTTCTTGAGCATCTTCGCGATGAGGCTCGGCGGCGATGAGGGAATTAGGATGAGTCACTGATAGGGCTGCCAGTATCAAAGCTTATCTAAGAGTAGCATTTGATAGCATTTATGTAGCATCAGGATATAAAGTCAATCTGTACCTTCATGGCCAGATTGCGATCGTTGGCAATCAGGAAGGCATCCTCCGCTCTATCCAGTGGCACAGTATGTGTCACCAGAGGGTTAAGATCGACCAGATCGCGGCTCATCAAACGAACCGCCATCTCGAACTCGGAATGAAATCTGAACGAGCCCCGAAGTTGTAATTCCTTGGCTGTGATTGCCATCATGGGCAAAGACATATCGCCGCTCAGCCCTACTTGCATGATCACACCGCCGGGACGCATGGCAGCGATACCTTCGCTTAATGCAACGACGGCACCAGAACATTCGAACATAATGTCAAAATAGCCTTTACCTGTGGTATACGGATGCAAGGCGTCGCTCGCTGTCAGTGTATTAAGAGCAATATCAGCACTTGCATTGCGCGCAAACTCAAGGGCGTTATCTGACAAATCAGTGGCAACTATCTCCGCAGCACCGGCACGACGTGCGGCAATAATGGCCAACACGCCAATCGGTCCACATCCCGTGACCAACACACGCTTACCCAGTATCTCGCCAGCATTACGCGTTGCGTGCAGCACCACCGCGAAGGGCTCCGCCATGGCCGCCTCTTTCGGTGTTAGCCCGTCGGCAACAAAGCATTGTGACACTTTTGCATTAAGTGTCTGCCGGAAAGCACCTTGAATGTGCGGCATTGGCATGGCCGACCCGTAAAAACGCATATTGAGGCAATGATTGTGGCTTCCTTCCAGACAGAACCGACAATGACCACAGGGGCGTGACGGTGATACCGCCACCAGATTGCCCTCGACAAATTCGGTAACCCCCGGACCAATGGCTGTGACAAATCCAGATACTTCGTGTCCCAGGACCATAGGTTCACGCACACGGATGTGATTGCCAATTCCGCCATGATTGTAGTAATGCAGATCTGACCCACAGATGCCACCTGTAGCAATAGTTACTTCCACTTCGCCTTTGCGTGGAGCTGGAATCGAACACTCTTCGATGCGAAGATCCTTCGCTCCATGAATAACTATAGCCTTCATAAAATGTTTATTCCGTCTTGTTAACAGAGACCTGTGCTCAAGTGTCCCCTCGGCTTGCCTTGGTAGTCAATGCATGAATACCATGCCTCAGTCAGTGAGGTTATATTACGCCAAACCTGCAATCCTGTTCCATGTAGTTAATTCGCCAATCCTAAAGTCCAGGACAAGAGATGTGAATAAATTTTTTTCCAGCCCAAGGGGATCGTGAAACAATAAACCATGTATTCAGATCGTCGCTGCATCATTTATCATTTCACGAACCCTAACTCCAGCAGACACTTATGAGCGATATCAACTCCCTGTTCAGTCTTGAAGGCAAGACAGCGCTTGTTACCGGCTCTTCGCAAGGCATCGGCTATCCCCTGGCGCAAGGACTTGCAAAAGCTGGTGCCACTATTGTCCTCAATGTGCGTGACACTGACTAATTGGGAACAGCGGCCAAAACCCTTGAGGATCAAAGGGCGACCGTGCATCAGTTACCCTTCGATGTTACCAGTCACGATGATTGTGCCACCGCAGTGAATACTTTCGAAAGCGAGCACGGCGCTATCGACAGTCTTGTTAACAACGCGGGTATGCAGCACCGAACACCGCTGGAAGACTTTGATCCTGCCATGTTCGACAAAACGCTGCAGACCAATGTAGCATCGGTTTTTCATGTTGGACAGCGGCAGCCCGGCACATGATAAAACGAGGTGCTGGCAAGATCATCAACATTGCCTCCATCCAGACCTCACTGGCACGCCCGGGTATAGCGCCCTATACCGCAACCAAGGGCGCGGTGGCGAATCTGACCAAAGGCATGGCCACTGACTGGGCCCGGTATGGACTACAGGTCAATGCTATTGCGCCCGGATACTTCGATACTCCGCTAAATGCAGCGCTGGTTGCCGATGAAGACTTCACAGGCTGGGTATCAAAACGCACACCCACAGGACGCTGGGGACAACTACCTGAACTTGTGGGGGCCTGCGTGTTTCTGTCCTCACCAGCGTCAAGCTTCGTTAACGGGCAAACTTTGTTTGTCGACGGCGGGATGCCGGCCTGCTTGTAACTAACCGGCTATGCATTTCACGAGCCCTAAAGAAATACCGTCACTATCGAAGGCCAGATAAGCAGTACGCTTAACGCAAGCAATTGCAAACCGATAAACGGAAGAAAACCTCTGAATATATCGGTAAGAGAAATGTGTGGTGGTGCAACGGATTTGAGATAAAACGCCGCACCGCCAAACGGTGGCGACAAAAAGCTTACCTGCATGTTCATACAAAACAAGACGCCGAACCAGACTGAGACTTGCTGAGGTTCCAGTTGGCCCAGAAAACCAATCTCCTCGATAGGCAGTGCCTTGACGATAGGCAAAAACACAGGAATGATAAGTAGCACAATGCCAACCCAATCCATGAAGGCTCCCATGAACAACAGGATGAGCATCATGGTCAGCAGCACCAGAAAAGTCGGCATATCGGCACCGACGATTAGATCTGCTATATACGATGGGCCACCAGCCAACGTATAGGCACCCGACAGAGCAGCCGCGCCTATGGTCACCCAGATTATGGTGCCAGTTGATTTCAGAGTGCGCATCAGACTATCCCACAACAATCGGAACGAGAATTCGCCGCGTAGCAATGCGATGACCAGTACAGCTAATGCCCCCATGCCAGCGGCTTCTGTAATGCCTGTAATGCCACCATAGATAGAGCCTAATACGATGCTGATGATAACGATAGGCGGCACCAATCCCTTGCCGTTCGTCCATCCAGCGCGTGTGCGTGCCCATCCGAAAACAAAAAGGATAAGCGCTGACCCTACGGCAAAACATCCCGCAAGGTAGGGGATGTGATAGTTCATGCCCAGTAGAATCGGACCATCATCTTCTGACACTTCTGCATTTATACCAGTAAAGGTATAAATCAGGACTCGCACCAGCAGCAGCGCACAGAGAGTAGTCACCACCAGAGTGAGAAACCCACCGAACATCATCGACTTTTCATGACCTTCCGGATCGCCGGGTGAAGGCTCAGGCAATGGAGCCAGCGATGGGTTGAGACGTGTGCGGACTATGATGTAGATGATGATGAAACTTGCCAGCATGAAACCCGGCAGAAATGCTGCGGTGAAGAGGGCTTTAATTGATGTCTCAGTAATCAGACCGTATATGATCAGAACAATGGATGGCGGGATCATGGTGCCCAGAGAGCCAGAGGCACAAATGGTACCGATGGCCAGATTCTGGTCGTAGCCAAGTCGTAGCATTTGAGGCAAGGCAATCAGCCCCAGCAACACGATTTCACCACCAATTATGCCGGACATGGCGGCCAGCAGAACAGCCATCAGGGACGTTACTACGGCAATACCACCACGCATCCGGCTCAGCCAGAAATCCAGCGAGGTGTACATGGTTTTTGCGATTCCGGAACGTTCCAGCAACGATGCCATAAAAATAAACAGCGGCACCGATATAAGTACATACTCGGTTAATAGATCGAATATTTTCTGCGTCAGAATGTACAGCGGACCAGTACCAGGACGCCCGGTCAGCAAACCATCCCCGAATGTCATGGGGTCGGTAACAACCGTGGGCTCGAACTTCATCACCATGACAGCTGCCGCCAGTACGGCCGATGCAAGACCCAAAGGCATGCCGATCGCCAATAGCACCAGCATGCCAAGTACAACAATAATTGAAATTGTGCCGATGTCCATCAGCGCTCTCCTACGCTGCGTTTGATGGCTTCAAGCTCATCGTCATCAATATCGGTTAGAGAATGACTGTCTGATGGAATCTTATGCCAATCAGAGACCAGATTGATGGCCGCCTGTATGGCGATCAGGGAAACCATAATCAGGATCATCGGTTGCAGGGTGGCAGGAATAGGCGGATCGAAGGCCGTACCGAACATCTCCCAGTGATAGAATTTCTTGACGAACACTTGCTTGTAGCTGCCAAATACAAGAACAATGGCAAACACCCAGATAAGCGCCACTGAGAGTATATCGAATGCGTGTTGCAGCCATCGAGGCACGACATCATAAAGCAGAAAGATACGAATGTGACAGCGCTGCTGCATCGCATACAGCCCTGACAACAAGAATACAAATCCTGCTATCCAGAGAGTCAGTTCATTTGCCCACAATGTAGGGGCTTCCAGAACGTAACGCAAAAAAACCTCATACAGCATGATGATTGTCATGGATATGATGAGCACCATGGTAATTCTGCCAACAAACAAAGCAAATCTGTCGATTGGCCGCCAGCCTTCAAATTCCATGGGTGCACAACGAACGGTGCGCATGCCCAGATAGAATATTGCCGGCAATAAAAGTAACGCTGCCCAATCAAAGGGATCTGCATATCCGCCAAATAAGCCAGCCATATCGGGGGTGACATCTTTGCGCTTGTGCAGTTCGCTGATCTGACTCATCAGGCTTTCGCTGGCCGGTGGAATGAAATCAAGAATATAGGCCGGGATATGCCAGATTACCCAGCCTGCGGTAAACACAAAGGCCATCGGCACCAGCCACTGCAAAAAACTGCCGGATTCATCTTTCATGGTGTGTCCCGTTTATGCAGTGGTGTCCAACTGGTGAAGCCACTTCTCAAATCAACAGCGGCAATGGATCAGGCATCGAACCCGTCCCATCACCGCTACATAAGCAAACATTTTACTGTTTACTGACTACTTCATTGCACCCATCTGTCGCAGGAAACCCACGTGACTTTCCAGCAACTCTTTTGCTTCTGGCGTTGTCGCGAATTCAGTCCAGCCTTTTTGTACCGCATCACGGTACTTGGCAAGCTCTTCTGGGGTCCACTCATACAAGGTAACGCCTTTCTCACGAAGGTCCTTGGCAGTTTCTGCGTTCTTGACTTCGTTGATAGTGGCATTCTTCAGGGCAAGTGCCTGCATGGCAACTTTCATGATGGCTTGATGATTAGCGGGCATTTCGTCCCAGATATCCTTACGGCAGGCCAGATGATCGGCAGGCATGGAGTGGAAACCCGGAAAGTTGGTGTGCTCAGCGATATCGTATAAACCCAGACCCACATTGTTAGTCAGGTTGGCTGCATCCGCACCATCGATGATGCCTGACTCAAGGGCTGTGAATATTTCGTTGAAATCCATGACGATGGGAGAAGCGCCAAGGTTTTTGAAAACCATGGTTGCCATGCCAGGAGGAGAACGGAACTTCCAGTTTTTGAAATCTTCAACGTTTCTGATGGGCTTGGTTGAGGCAAGCGACTCTGGACCGGGGATCCACCAGCCGACAAATTCCATGTCATGCTCATTGTATAGCTTGTTGATTTGCGTATAACCGTCAGCGTGTAACAGCCAGGCTAGTTGTTCGTAGGGGTTAGCGTAACCACCCATGAGATCGCCGGCAAACTGGAACGCTGGATTCTTGCCAGTCTGGTAGGCGCCACCGGTCATATCGCAATCGAGTATGCCCGTAGCCGCCGCGTCAAATGTCTCGGTAGACTTGACCACAGCACCTGAAAAAAACATCTCTATCTGAATTTCACCATTTGACATCGCAGTGACGTCATCAACGAACTCCTGCGCCAGCTCCCCGGACAGTTGCTCTGTTGAGAAATGAGTCTGAATTCGCAATTTTGTGTCTTTTGCGCTGGCGGTACCCGTTACCATAGCTAACGCCAGTCCAGCGACGCCTAATGCGGTTGCCTTCAAGGCAAAATTGTCTGTTATCAAGGTGGTTCTCCTATCTGGTCATATGTAAATTCAGGCCTGCTTTATTGCTGCCTGTCACTGACAATTCTCGGATTACTATCCAAGCTGTCACGTCTAATGTGCCCGCCGAGCATAACCCGAAACTCAACATAGATGTAGGCCTTTAGGTGAATTGGGAATTCCGGATTGGTGTTAGTGATCCGTCAACATCATGTTTCAGGATCTCTGCAATATGATGTTGACGGATCACCAGTTCCAATTTGGCGTCTTCAGATTGAAGTACGACGTGTCATCTGCAGCGAAGGCTCAAGCTTCTGCCAATCGAATTGAACACCGATACCGGGAGTTGATGGGGCAATGGCAAGAGAATTCTCTACGACCAAGGGTCGATGGGTGTATTCGTCAATAGGGAAGGAATGTACTTCTATAATGCCTGCACCGGGTCGCGCGGAAACCAGACTCACATGCAACTCCTGCATACCATGGCTGCTCGCAGGAAGGCCGTATTCTGCAGCCAGTCGAATGGCCCTCAACCATCCGCTGATTCCGCAACAGTTAGAGGCATCGGCTTGCAGAAAAGACAATCGGGCTTGCTGCAAAGCGTGGCGGAACTCGTGCTGTGTATGCAGATTTTCGCCCATCGCCAATGGCATACCCGTCTGCTCGAAAATCTGTGCATAGCCTGCCAGATTGTCAGGCTCTATGGGTTCTTCAAACCATAAGAGATCGTAAGGCTTGAAGGCGTTGGCAGCCTTTATTGCCTGATCTACCTGCATTGAGTAGTTGGCATCGACCATGAAATTAATCTGTGGGCCGATACTCTGCCGTACCTCGGAGACTCGCTGTATATCTATTGATAATTCTGGTTGACCTACTTTTATCTTCACCCCGTCGAAACCACGATTGATATATCCCTGGATACTATCAATGAGCGCATCAAGATTAAGGTTGAGATCAATGCCACCACAATACGCACGACACCGGTCACTGGCACCGCCCGCCATTTTCCACAAAGGCTGCTGTGTCGCTATGCCACGGATATCCCACAGAGCTATGTCGATAGCAGATATGGCGAAACTGGCAACCCCTCCCCGGCCGACGTAGTGGATGAGCCACTGCATTTGCTCATTCAGGTATTCCACATTCGTCGCGTTCTGGCCCAGAAGCCACTCTGACAAGTCATGCTCAATCATCGCAACGATTGCACGACCACCTTTGCCGCCGGTGTAGGTATAACCTGTACCTGAAATACCACTGGCAAGTTCTATGGTCACAGTGATCAGTTCAAAATGCGTGTGATCTCCATGCATGGCATCGCTGAGCACCTCGCGCAGCGGCACCTTGAACAATTGGGTTTGCACACTGGTGATGGAATCCATTGTGTTTGCGTCAGTCATAGGCAAATCTGTTTGCATCTGTTCCATTTCACCACCCTTAAAGCACAATCGGAAAACCCAATTTCTGTACGAACTTTACCCATGGTTTTCTCCAGCCGCCTTTCTCATCAACCGTGTCCAACGCATACATCGTCAGTTTGGCACCTATCCAGCGAAATGGCTCTGGAGGTATATAGCCCGGCACGGTTCTGGCAAACGCCATGCGAGTTTCCGGAATATCATCACCATCCAGTATTGCCAATCCAACTCGCGCACCAAAGCGTGTAGCCGTCACCCCGAAACCCGAGTAGCCGCCCGCGAAAACCATATTGCCATCGTGATAACACTGATAATGAACGGCCATTCTTGACGTCAGACCGATAGGGCCACTCCATGCATGCGAGATACGAATCCGGTTCTCAAGTTGTGGGAACGTCTTGAAGAAAGCCTGGACTAGTCGAATGTAAGGTTCCGCTGTTTTATCTGACGCAGGGTCTGTGTTATTGGCAAAGAAATAGCCCAGCCTGCCGCCGAACAAAATACGATTATCCTTGGTCAGGCGCATGTAGTTAAGCTGTGTTCTTGAATCGTATATTCCCTGTCGATTCTGCCAGCCCACTAACGCCATTGTTTCTGCAGTCAGTGGCTCGGTTACGATAATCCGATCTCTGATGGCGACGATTCTGCGGCTTATTTTTCTGTGACCAGCAGCCCATGCATTGGTAGCAAGCAATACCTTATCAGCGCTGATGCTAGCGGAGGGTGTGCGCACCACGACTCTGCCGTGAGCGAATTCGTTGCTCAGGTGAGGCGTATTTTCGAAAATGCTGACACCGAGCTGGAGCGCAACACGTTTCAGTTCTCTTGCCAATTTGCCCGGATGCAGAGTACCGCTCCGCTTTTTCGACCAGATACCGCCATAAAATACCGGCGAGTGCACCTGCGCCTGCACGTCGGCTTTTCCCAACAATACAACATCGTGTCCGTAACGATCGTATAGATGGTAGTCCTCCTCTACTGCATCGAGACCTTCAGCTCCCACTGACACTCTCATCTCTCCACCCAGTTCAAGATCACAATCCATGCTGTATTTTTCTAGCGTACTGATCAAGGCATCGATATTTTCTTTGCCCAGACTTTCCAATTCGGCAACATCATCTGGAAACATACGTCGGGTGTTGTCTAGTCCGTGCATAACGGAGGTTGATACAATAGCTGCTGGCCTGCCACTTGCGCCATGGGCTATCGACTTTGCTTCTATCAGAACAACGTGACGCTCCGGGTTCTGCTCCTTCGCCAGAATGGCTCCCCATAAACCGCAAAATCCTCCGCCAACGACTAAAAGTTGGCAACACTGGTCGGCTTGCAGGGACGGCTCATTGGCAACCAACGGCAGACTTTGTAGCCAATAACTTTCATAACAAGCAGGCTCCAGAGCCAAGAGTGCTTTGCTTCTGTAAGCGCTCATCTAAGTTGTGGCCTCATACATCTTGCACATCAAAGCCGTCAGCGTAAGCACATAGCATTTCGTACAAGATAGTCGCACCTAGCATCGCCGTGTTGCCAGATTGGTCATAAGGCGGCGACACTTCCACAAGGTCACCACCGATAATATTCAAGCCGTAGATACCGCGCACAATTTCCAGTCCCTGGTGCGAAGTCAGGCCACCGGGCTCTGCCGTGCCTGTGCCGGGAGCATAAGCCGGATCGAAAGAGTCTATGTCGAACGATATATAGACGGGATGATTGCCCATCATCTGCCGCACCTCTTGCATTAGCGGTGAGAGCGACTGGTACCAGATGTCCTCAGCTTGTACGACGCGAAAACCCTGGTCGCGCGACCAATCGAAATCATCATCCGCATATCCAGTGGCACGCAAACCGATTTGTATGACTTTGTCGGGCGCTACCAGCCCTTCCTCTACCATGCGTCTGAAGGGAGTCCCATGAGCAATTTTCTCACCGAACATATGGTCGTTGACATCTGCATGAGCATCCACGTGTATCACCGCCACCGGACCATGTTTCCTGGCCATCGCACGAATGATTGGCAAGACAAGCGTGTGATCGCCTCCTAATGTAAATGGCACCGTGTCGTAGCTGAGCACTGAATCATAAAATGCTTCGATGATGTCGACGCTCTTGACAAGGTTAAATGTATTAATAGGCACATCCCCGATATCTGCCACCTGAATACGGTCGAAAGGCGAGATTCTGGTCTTCATGTTGTAAGGCCGAATCATGGCGGATTCCTGGCGGATCTGCCGCGGCCCGAACCGGGTACCCGAGCGGTGCGATGTGCCGATGTCCATGCCTATGCCAACGAAACAGGCATGTAAGCCTTCTGCCGTGAGTTGGGATGGCAGTCGCATCATGGTAGAAGGACCAGAGAAGCGTGGCATCTCGTTGCCACCGAGTGGTTGGTTATACATGGTTTGGTGTTAGTGTCCTGACCGAACATCACCATACTAAATGTGCAGGCTTAAACACACATTCCGACCATATTTTTCCTGGATATCTCTAGGTCACTCAATGTCCTGGGATTAACTATTGGTGCTTGGCAAAGGGTGTTTGGCATAGAGTGGATAAAGCGCACCCGGTGGACGCCTTCCTCATTCACTGGTATACAGGTTATCCGCACTTATAGCAGATACCCGACGACCTCATGAGCAACGACATCTACATCATCGACGGCGCTCGAACCGCTATTGGCACATTTGGCGGATCTCTGGCCTCACATACGCCCATTGATCTGGCCACACTGGTAACTCGCGAAGCGATGAGCCGAAGTGAAGTTGATCCTTCATTGCTTGGTCACGTGGTGTTTGGTCATGTTATCAATACCGAACCACGCGACATGTATCTGTCACGTGTTGCGGCAATCGATGCCGGAATACCGCAAGAAACACCCGCACTAAACGTTAATCGCCTCTGTGGATCAGGCGCACAAGCCGTGGTTTCAGCTGTACAGCATCTCATGCTCAACGACGCCGAAATAGCCATTGCCGGTGGCAGTGAAGTCATGTCACGGTCGCCACATTTAGTCTCTGCTGCCAGATTTGGCCAGAAGATGGGGGACGTGAGCATGGTCGACATGATGCTCGGCGCTCTCTCTGACCCTTTTGGCGGTGGACATATGGGCATCACTGCAGAGAACGTGGCTGATGAGAATGCCATTACCCGTGAACAACAGGATGAATTTGCCGCACAGAGCCAGCGACGCGCTCAAGCGGCTATCGAGGCGGGTCATTTCAAAGATCAGATAATGCCGGTATCAGTGAAAGTACGCCGGGAGACAGTTAGTTTTGACACAGACGAACATCCCAAACCAGGCACCACCGCGCAGAGCCTTGCCACCTTGAGAGCAGCCTTCAGGAAAGATGGCAGCGTTACCGCAGGTAACGCCTCAGGTATAAACGATGGTGCCGCTGCCATGGTATTCGCCACACAGGCTGCTGTTGAAAAACATGGACTCAAACCTCGCGCAAAATTACTGGGTTATGCCCATGCGGGAGTGAGGCCAGATATCATGGGTATCGGCCCGGTGCCTGCCGTAAGTTCACTATTGAAAAAGCTTGGTATGTCGCATGAACAATTTGACGTTATAGAATCTAACGAAGCGTTTGCCGCGCAGGCTTGTGCAGTAAACAAGGCACTGGGACTAGACACTGCCAAGGTAAATCCCAACGGCGGTGCAATAGCCCTGGGGCACCCGGTTGGCGCTACAGGCGCTATTCTAGTCATCAAGACCATGCACGAGCTTGAGCGAATAGATGGGCAGTTCGGTCTTGTCACCATGTGCATCGGTGGTGGACAGGGAATCGCGCTCGCTATAGAACGGCAACTGCAGGGTTAACTACGTCGTATAACAATAGTTAACCCTAGTGTTGCATAAAATTTCGAGTCCAGAAGCTTATAGAGCTGTATATAAGTACCGGTGGCGGCCCCGGCT
>ENA-ORXR01001035-ORXR01001035.1-marine-metagenome-genome-assembly--contig:-NODE-1035-length-31591-cov-23.308434_pt1 | contig 31591 bp, 24 predicted proteins | sample MGYA00237866_ERZ511479 | MGnify/ENA metagenome assembly ERZ511479
ATGTCCGACGAGTAAGCATATCTCCCAAAGTTAAAATTAATACATATACGATTCCCGTAAAATATGGAGTTGAGCCATTTAAATTATATTTATTGTTGATAATTAACAATTAACAAATTATATATTTTTTATCATTCAAAATTTTTCATTCAAAATTCAAAATTGGCGAACACGTATTACTTCACGTTAATTTGGCATTAACCATTAATCATTATACATTAATCATTAATTACCGTACATTCGTATTGTATTTTATTCTAAACTAAAATCATAAGAATGGAAAGCGCGGTTTTTGACGTAGAAAATTTGGACACCTATTTCGTTGTCGGGATTCTCGTATTTTTTGGGATATTGGAGGTGGTCGCGGGGTATTTGCATCGCAGCAAACGCACGGGAAGTGATTGGATTCAGGAAGTAGGCAGTTTTGTGTTATTGGCAGTGGTGATAAAACCTACAATTGTATTGGCGGTTTTGGGTTTGGGGATATTGTTATTTCCGAATGTTCAATTTGCACTTGGGCATTGGAGTATGTGGCTGATGTTGCCGTTTTATTTACTGATTGATGATGTGTTGCAATATTGGTATCATCGCTCCGCACATGAGTATGAATGGTTGTGGAAATTGCACCGTCCGCATCATCAGGCAGAGGAAATGGGCTTTTTTGTATCCTATCGAAATGCGGCTTTGTACTATGTTATTATGCCCAATTTGTGGTGGGTGGCTATCGTCACTTTTCTTGGCGGAGGGGCATCGGTGGCATTAGGTTTAATCTTGAAACAATTGGTCATTATTGGTTCGCATAGCCGTGTGAAGTGGGATGCTTTTTTGTATAAATATAAAATTTTTAATCCGTTAATAACTATATTAGAGCGAATTATCATCACACCTGCCTTTCACCACGCCCATCACGGCAAATCTATCAAAGACGGTATCAGCGACCCCAATGGCAATTACGGCAATACCTTTTCTTTATGGGATCAAATGTTTGGTACTGCTCTTTTTACCCGTCAATTTCCTGATGAATACGGCTTGCAGACCGACCCAAAAGACAAATGGACAGCAAGTTGGTTTTACCCATTCGTAAAGTCCGACAAACCCCAAAGCGAAATCGCCAAAGGCTTTTCAAAACAAGACAATACCAAGCCCGAACCCGCTGAAATTCACCTCGAAAAAGGCGAAAAATATCTGTGGTGTCAATGCGGATTCAGCCAAAACCAACCCTTCTGCGATGGTTCGCATCATGGTACAAAATACAAACCGCTACTTTTTGAAGCCAAACGAAGCGGCAAAGTCAGATTGTGCAATTGTAAGGCAACCAAAGCCAAACCCTTTTGCGATGATACTCATCTAACACTTTCACCAAATGAAAGCGCAACTACCCCGTCAACTCATCAACACGACAACTCAACAACTCATTCATTATGAAATACGACTACATTATAATAGGTGCAGGTTCGGCGGGATGCGTACTTGCCAATCGCTTGACTGCCAATGGAAAGCACAGCGTTTTGCTACTCGAAGCAGGCGAAAAAGATACCAAAATGGACATTTCCGTTCCGGCAGCTTTTTACAAATTGTATAAATCGGATGTGGATTATGCCTTTCATACCACGCCACAAAAGCATATGAAAAATCGGGAGTTATTCCTGCCACGCGGTAAGGTACTCGGCGGTTCGAGCAGTATCAATGCCATGATTTACATTCGCGGGAATCGACAAGATTACGATGAATGGGCAGCACTCGACAATCGCGGTTGGTCGTATGATGAGGTATTGCCTTATTTCAAAAAAGCTGAAAATCAAGCCGTTATCAAAGACGAATATCACGGACAAGACGGACCATTGGATGTACAAAACCGGAATTATACCCACGAATTGTCGCATATTTTTGTGAAAGCAGGAGTAGAATTGGGGTATGAAGAAAATGCGGATTTTAATGGCGCAAAACAAGCCGGGTTTGGTCAGTATCAGGTCACACATCGCAACGGTGCGCGGTGCAGCACGGCGGTAGCGTACCTCAATCCTGCCAAATCAAGGTCAAATCTCACCATTCAGACCAAAGCTACGGTAGAACGTATTGTCATTGAAAATGAGGCGGCTACGGGCGTTGTCTATCACCAAAACGGGAAACAACATCAAGTCGAAGCCGCCCGCGAAGTACTCTTGTGTGCGGGTGCTTACAACAGTCCGCAGGTGCTGATGCTGTCGGGTATTGGCGATGGGGAGGAGTTGAAACAGCACAATATTTCCATTCAAAAGCACCTGCCCGGTGTCGGGAAAAACCTGCAAGACCATTTGGTGTATTTTGCGATGTTCAGAAGCAATACTAAAAAAACATTGGATGAGGCAGAGCGATTTCCCAATATCTTAAAAAATTTCTATCAATACTTTTTAGGGGGTAAAAAAGGGCAATTTGCAAGTAATGTAGGTGAAGCTGGCGCATTTGTTAAATCTTCGCCCGACCAAGCTGCTATTGATACGCAATACCACTTTGGTCCCGGTTATTTCCTTGAGCATGGCTTTCAGAAACCCGCAGGTAATGGTTATTCCATCGGTGGTAAAGTCTTGAATCCGAGTAGCAAAGGTACAGTCAAACTGGCTTCGGGCAGATACGACGTAGCAGCAGCGATTGACCACAATTATATGAGTGATGCTGATGATGTAAGACGCTCCATTTGGGGCTATCGACTGGCACAACGCTTGGGTATGACAAAGGCATTTGAACCGTACCGCATCGGCTATTTTATGCCTGAAAATCCATTGGATGATGATGCAGCTATCGAAGATTTTATACGTACTACGGGCGAAACACTCTATCACCCGACTTCCACTTGCAAAATGGGCAGCGATGATATGGCAGTCGTCAGCGATGAACTTAAAGTACACGGAATCAATCGTTTGCGCGTAGTGGATGCCTCCGTAATGCCCAACGTAACGCGCGGCAATACGAACGCGCCTACGATTATGATTGCCGAGAAAGCAGCGGATATGATTCTGAAGGATAGCCTGAAAGCCGTTGAAAGTAATCAATTGGAAATAGCTTAGTGGATTTTTGATTTGGTGATTTTTGATTTTTGATTGGCAAAATACATACAGCTTTTTCAATCAAAAGTCAAAAATCACCAAATCAAAAATGATTCATTCATTCGCTCATTCAAAATTCATTCATTAAAAACATTGTCGCATTATCGCATTACATCATTGTCGCATTATCGCCCCTGCCAAAAAGTCAGGCTTCCTGCCACGCTCTGATATTGTGACATGAGTTTTTGAGAAAAAGTCGCCATTCTGACATAACTTTCATTTTATTTTGAAAGAAGTTATTTTTTTAGACTTAGTCTAAATAAACATTTAATTATCTGATTATCAATCATTTAAACCAACAATATTAAGCTAAATTAACATAACACTAACACAATCTTATCCCTTCTTCGCTTGATTATTGATAAGTAAATTTGTAAATTTGGAAAAACAATAATTGAGCAACATGGTGATAACAAATTTCACCTTTTATTAACCAAAACTATAAGATTATGTCTGCACTGGATTTCAATAAGGATTTTGATAAGCAGGCATCGATGCTACAGGCTTTTGCATATAACCTCACGAAAAATGTAGAGGATGCTAAAGACTTGTTTCAAGAGACTGCCTATCGTGCGATTGTGAACCGCGACAAATTTCGTCCCGGTACCAATTTCAAAGCCTGGCTTTTTACGATAATGAAGAATATCTTCATCAATAATTATCGCAAAAAAGTCAAAGCAAACACACTAATTGATTCAACGGCAAACAATTACTACATCAATTCGGGACAACACAGCATCGGCAACGAAGCCAGCTCGAATATCATGATGAAGGAATTGCACGCGATTATTAACCAGATTGACGAGAGTACGCGTGTGCCGTTTATGATGTATTACGAAGGATTTAAATATCAGGAAATTGCTGACCAACTTGAATTGCCACTTGGTACGGTGAAAAGCCGCATTTTCTTTGCACGCAAAGAATTGAAAGAACTTATCAAGGATTATTATGCTGCCAATGATATGCAAGCAGTACTTTGGTAAATTCCGATTGAATGTGAGCTAAATTTTGGAATTTGATTTACTGTATTTAAAAAAAGATATAAGAAAGGTTCGTCCATTGGGCGAACCTTTTTTATTTTTGGCAAAATTGTATCATAGTGATTGGTAAATGGTGATTAGCGATTGGTGATTGGTTAATTCTTTGCCTTGCACTTCCCCCACCCCTATCAGATTGACTTGCAGTGTGTTGCACTAATTTTTCTCCAAATTATACAAATAGAAAATAGAATTAACCAATCACTAATCACCAGTCACCAATTCACCAATCACCAATCACGAACACACAATGACTAAGAATATTTTGTATCTCGCGTTGTGTATTGCGGCTTTGGGAATGGCGTCTTGCGTTGCTCCTACGGCTGCTTTTCGCACGACCAATCTTGACCTACCTGCGCCATTGGCAAAGGTAGATTTTGAAAACGATTCTCAAAATGCCACCGAGTACTATTGGGATTTTGGAGATGGCACGACCTCAACCAAAGACAATCCTGACCAACATCAATACACAAAAGCCGGTGAATACACCGTTACATTAAAAGCCGTAAAAGGCAAAAAAGAACAAATCACATCAAAAGTAATTACAGTGGCAGCACCTAAGAATTGTACCGTAGAACTCCAAACTGAGTACGGAAATATGACCATCCTACTCTACGACAGCACCCCCCAACACAGAGATAATTTCCTGAAATTGGTCTCTGAAAATTTTTATGATGACCTATTGTTCCACCGTGTCATTCAAGGGTTTATGATACAAGGTGGCGATCCTGATTCACGCGGTGCGCGTGCCGGTCAGCGATTGGGTACGGGTGGTCCGGGCTATACCGTTCCCGCCGAATTTGATAACGACAACATTCACCTCAAGGGCGCACTCTCGGCAGCGCGTACAGGTGGTCCTTCCAATCCGCAAAAGCGGTCTTCAGGGTCACAATTTTATGTTGTGCAAGGCAATCCACTCAATGACCAAGAATTGGATATGATGGAAATGCGTACGGGGTACAAGTATCCTGAAAAACAGCGCGAAGCCTACAAACAAATAGGTGGAACGCCCTTCTTGGATAGGGATTACACTGTATTTGGCATAGTCACAGAAGGCTTGGATGTCATCGACAAAATCGCCAATGTGCAGACTCAACCCGGTGACAGACCCGTTGAGGATGTGAAAATGAAGGTGATCATAAAGGAAACTAACGTTCAGTAGGTCGGGTTGCGGGTTGCGGGTTGCGGGTTACGGGTTACGGGTTACGGGTTACGGGTTCTTTTTTCGCGTAAGCGAAAAAACTCGCAACTCGCAACTCGCAACTCGCAACTCGCAACTCGCAACTCGCAACTCGCAACTCGCAACTCGCAACTCGCTACCGCATCCGCTTTGGTTTCTTGATGATGGGAAGTCCTTTGGGCAAATCAAATACACTATCTGCAATATTCAGTTCTTGCAGCTTAGTACAGGTGATTACTGTCTGGCTTTTTTCAGTATCAAAAATAAACTTCAAGGGTAAAGCACCTCCTGTCATTTCCAGACAGAATGCCCAATAGTGGTACTTGTGTTCGGTATATTGGTCATAGTCTATTTTGTACGCCGGATTGAAGTAATACTGGATGATTCCCTCCGTGGTGTGTACTTCAAGCAGATCACAACTTATACCTTTGATGACAGCAGCATTTTGAGTGATACTGTGTGATATGACTTTGCCCGTAGGTTTTGTTGTATTTACCCACATAACGGCACGTACAGTTTTATTGGTTATGTACAAAGTATCGTTGAGATAGGTCTGCGTGATTTGCGACTCACCGTTCAGCAGGTTTTTGTATTTATTGTTTTTAAAGTAAAATTTCTGCTGTTTGCCGTGTAGTCGTTTGACATCTTTAGGTTTAAGAAAACCTGTTTTGTCTTTGAATTTGTACTTGTACGTCACCACACCTTCAAAGGATTGTCCTTGAAGTGATGCTGTAGATACAAATAGGAAAAGTAATACGAAGGTCAGGAATGAGGTCTTCATAACTGATACTAGGTTTGGAAAGGAAAGAGGTGTGTGATAAAGGCTCTGTCCTTGGATGAAGTAATAAATTAAGTACAAGGAATATGCAAGTTGAAGCCGCCTCAAGCTTCAATTACAATAAGTCATACATTCACGCCTAATTAGCGAAGTTTGAATGTACCTAAAAAACAAATAGTTATTTGTGTGACAAGTAAATTTAACAACAATTTAACAAAAAACATTCCAATTCGTTATCATTATCCGTTTTTTGATACAATTTTTGAAAAAGAATATTTGTCTTAAATATATTACTCCTGAGTGTAATACAGGTTTAAATTTATTATTTATGCTATTTAAATTCTTCAACTAATCACACACAAATGTATGAAAAAAAAACTATTCTCTAAAAAAACAGTATGTGTATTTATTAAAAAAATGCTATCCATAGCGATGTTTTGAATGAGGTTTTGAGCATCCCTCCAAACAACAAAACTGTTACTATACCAAAATATGTGACAGATATGAGGGTCGCAATTTCACTCTCGAACAACCCGTTTAGCGATTTGCCGTACACCATCATCCATCAAAATAACATAAACAGCAGGCGAAAAACCGGATAAATCCAACATCTTCGTATTCAATCCTAAGTCGGGCGCAAGTATTTCCTCATGCAACCTACGTCCCAATACATCCGCAATTTTCAATGTGATATGTTCTCTATCCATAGCTTCGTAAGTCATCACTACTGCCTCATTCGTTGGATTTGGATGAATATCCAACACACCAAAACTACCTGTTTTACATTCCACCGTCACGACTCGTGAATACTCCTCTACACCCGTCGTTTCGATGATATGCAGTCGATAATAATAACGTGACAAACCGCCCGTTTCGTCCTTGAAAGCGTAGTTTTGGATGGAGGTAGAATGACCTGCTGCGGCAACTTCTCCTACAGGCACGTAGCTTACACCGTCTGTCGAACGCTCTACAACAAAATGCGAAATATCTTCCTCACTACCTGTCTCCCAATTTAATACATAATTGCCTTCCACACATGCTCCTTCAAATGCCGTCAGTTCGAGTGGCAATGACGTACAAGTCACCTCAAAATCGAAAGTACATCCGGTCACAGTGTTCATCGCTGTTAATATGTAACTTCCAACCGCCGTCACTACAAACTGATTGCCTGATTGAAACGCACCGTTATCTATGGCATAGGTCACATCAGCCGCATTATCTGTATTCATCAAGGTGACATCAACCAAAGCCCCCTCATTAATGGCACTGCAATCTGCCGTTGCCATAGGCAGTGAAGCCACTTCATAACATTGTACATCATTCAAAAAATTGGGATTATAACACACATCCGCTATCGCCCCTACTGCATCTACATTGTCACCTGTATTTACAGGCAATCCCACATTCATGGCAGCCGCTACATCATAATTAAGTGCGCGTACCTGATACGTTCCCTGCGACAACATAGCCGCATCAAAAGTATAACAAGCCTGTGCCGCGCCGGATACATCACCACTTGATTGGATAATCGTCGCTGAATTTTCGGCAGTCAACATTAATACCAAAGCATAATCACTCCCCGAAACCGATTGCGTATAATTTGTTTTGCAAACTTCAAAAGTCTCCCCTGCACATACCGTATTTGAGTTCGCACAGTTTTGTGCAGATATGCTATTTGCTATACAAAGCAAATATAAAAAAGTAAATATTCTTTTCATTAGAAAAAATTAAACGAGGAGTTTTAATAATGACCGGAAGGTAAAGATAAAAAAAATATCATTTGCAACATCATTTTATTTTTTACAAAAAAACTCATAACACCCGTTCGATACCCTATATTTGCGTCACAATGCTACAATGCTTAAATGCGATAATGCTACAATGTTTTATCGCATTAGAATTCTTATTTCATTGTAGCATCATCGCATTACATCATTGTAGCATTATTATGAAAATTATCATTCCGATGGCAGGGCGAGGTTCGCGCTTGCGTCCGCACACCCTGACCGTTCCGAAACCACTTGTACCCGTTGCCGGTAAGCCCATCGTACAACGCATCGCAGAAGACCTTGCTGCCGCGCAAGGCGGTCAAATCGAAGAAATTGCTTTTATCATAGCACCGGATTTTGGAGAAAAAGTAGAAGCCGACCTCAAAGCGACTGCCGCCAAATTGGGCGCGAAAGGCAGTATTTATTATCAAGACAAACCACTCGGTACGGCACATGCCGTTTTGTGTGCCGCAGAAAGTCTATCGGGCAATTGTATCATCGCATTTGCAGATACTTTGTTTGATATGAATTTTAAATTGGATACCGAAAAAGATGGTGTCATTTGGGTGCAGCGCGTGGAAGACCCTTCCGCATTTGGCGTCGTAGAATTGAATGACGACGGATATATCACCAATTTTGTGGAAAAACCTGAAACTTTCGTCTCTGATATGGCGATTATCGGCATTTACTATTTCCGCGATGGTGATTACCTCAAAAATGAATTGCAATATCTTCTTGATAATGACATCAAAGAAAAGGGAGAATACCAACTCACCAATGCCCTCGAAAATATGCGTGCCAAAGGCGCAAAGTTTTATCCGGGCGAAATCACGGAATGGCTCGACTGTGGCAATAAAAACGCCGTAGTATATAGCAATCAACGTATTTTGGAGCTGAATAAAGGCACGAAACTTGTTGATGAATCCGCGACTGTCACCAATTCAATTATCAATCAACCCTGCTATATCGGAGCAGGGGCAGTCATTGAAAATTCGGTGGTCGGACCGCATGTTTCTATCGGCGAAAACACCGTCGTAACCAATTCTATTTTGAGAAATACGGTCATTCAGAACAATACAAAAGTAGAAAATGCGATTTTAGAAAACTCCATGTTGGGCAATCACGTTACATATACCAACCAAACGTCTGAAATTAGCATAGGCGATTATACACAAATTAAGTAACGGGTTACGAGTGCCGAGTAACGAGTGCCAAGTAACGAGTAATAATACTCAATACTTGATACTCGCTACTCGCTACTCGCTACTCGTTACTCGCTACTCGTTACTTCCATGTTACACAACAACATCATAACTGTACTTATATTAGCAATGTTCACATTAAGTGCCATTGCACAGCCACAACAACGCCCAACCAAAAAGGAACTCAAAATTCAAGGTCTGTTTATTGATGCCAACAAATCCAAGATGCTAGGCAATATTAGTTTGGCGATTGAGCGATTTGAGGCGGTTCTGAAACAAGATAAAAAGAACCATGTGGCGATGTACGAATTGTCTGAATTATATATCTTAAAAAAAGATGACGAGAAGGCAATGCGTTACATCAAATCTGCACTTGACCTTGACTCCGACAATACATATTACAACTCGCTGTATGCAGATATTTTGGTGCATCGAAGTAATTTTGACGGCGCATCTAAGGTCTATGACAGATTGATTAAAAATGACCCCAATAATGAAGATTTGTACTTCGAGCAAGCCTATCTCTTCGCTAAGGCAGACCGCTATGATGAGGCAATTCGTATTTATAATATGTTGGAGGGAAAAACAGGTATTATTCCTGAAATTTCCAAACAAAAATACGACCTCTACATGCGTGCCGACCAACCGAGAAAAGCACTCGAAGAACTCCAAAAACTCGCTAATATCGACCTCGCCAATATTCCCAGTCAATTGCTCCTTGCAAACCATCATGAGCGTATGGGCGCAAAGGATAAAGCCTCCAAAATTTATAAGAAAGTCCTCGAACGCGACCCCGAAAATCCTGATGCTACGCTCGCACTCGCCAATCTTTACCAAACACAAGGCGAAACCAGCCAATACTTGCGCTCCATGCGCATCGTATTCGCCAACCCTGACGTGGATATTGACCTTAAAATCAAAGAAATAGTGCCATATATCAAAGAAGTTTCAGAGAGTAAAGATGCCGCACTTAAAGCGGAAGCCATCAGCCTCACCCAACTCCTTACCGAGACGCACCCGGACGAAGCCAAAGCATTTTCCGTACACGGCGATATGCTCAATTACTGCGAAAAACCACTCGAAGCACTCCCACAATATGAACGTGCTGTCGTACTCGAAAGCAATGCTTTTGTGGTATGGGAACAGATATTTTTCATCAATTCCGCGCTCAATCAGCCGAAAGAATTATTGGAAAATACCGAAACTGCACTCGAACTTTTCCCTTCCCAACCCGCAGTGTATTTCTTCAACGGCTTGGCACTTACCCAACTCAAACGCCACCGAGAAGCCCTCGACATTCTCGAAGAAGCCTTGATGATGACGGGCAGAAATCCTTCATTAAAAGAACAAGTTCTCATTCAAATCGGCGTCAATTATGGCTACTTGGGCAAGCCTGAAAAATCAGACGGTGCATTTGAAGAAGCCCTCAGCCTCAATGACAAAAGCCCACTTGCACTCAATAATTACGCCTACCACCTCGCCCTACGCGGAGAAGATATGAAGCGTGCCGAGCAAATGGTACAACAAGCCCTCGACGAATCGCCCAACGACCCCTCGATTCAAGATACATACGGTTGGATACTCTACAAAAAAGGCAAATACAAAGAAGCCCAAAAATGGATTAAAAAAGCCCTTGATAATGGCGCTGCCAACAATCCTACGGCACTCGAAAACTACGGCAACGTCCTCTTCCAACTCAATGACACTGACGAAGCGCTGAAGTATTGGGAATTGGCGCGTGAGAAGGGGGCAAATTCTGAATTATTGGATAAGAAAATAGCAGATAGAAAGTTATATGAATAATTTGAGCATAGTCCACCCCCCAGCCCCCTCCAAAGGGGGAGATAGAAGTGTGCTTTCCTTCAAAGGGGGGCATACATCTGCGTGTAGTTTTTTGCGAAGCAAAAAATCTCCCCCTTTGGAGGGGGCTGGGGGGTGGACTAGGCAAGGCTCAATTTTCCTATTCATTTCCCTACTTACACTCGCCTTCATTTTCCCATCCTGCAAAGCAAAAAAAGACGCCTCTTCCAATCTCAAACGAAAATCCACCTCTTTTTTAGTGGAAAAATTGCAAGGCAATCAAATTCAAGCGGAATGGTTTAGCTCAAAAGCCCGTATCGTACCGAGTGGCTTTGGTGTGGGAATGACCCTCTCCGCCAATATACGTGTGCATCGTGATAGTGCGATTTGGATGAATGTCAGTAAAATTGGCTTGGAGGCAGGTCGGGCTTTGATTCGTCCTGATTCGGTCTTTATTTTAGATAGGCTCAATCGCACGTATTATGCGCGTCCGTTGGCGTATGTAGAGTCGGAGTTTAATCTGCCTGCCGACTTCAATTTGCTCCAAGAAATGATACTTGGTAATGCCATTTTATTAGATGAAAATAATATCAATTCCAAAAAACTCACTGACCGCTACATCCTCACTGCCAATACCGACGATTATCAAACGGAATATCGACTCGGCGGCGCCCCTTATTTGCTCGAAGAAATGTCGGTCAATGACGGCATCAATCAACGCAATTTTTCTATTGATTTTGATGAATACAAAAAAGTCAATCAATACAACTTCTCTCACCGCCGCGACATCGAATTAAGTAGTGAACAAACAGGTGACGGTACGATTAAAATTAATTTCTCCAAAGTGGAAATTGATGTGCCTAAGTCTATGCCTTTTAGTGTATCTTCGCGTTACACAAGAGGATAGAATGGAAATTAAAGCTACTATAACTGGCATTGAATACCAACCAAAACTCCATACTGAACTCAAAGAAATCAGTATGGATGATTTTGATATAAACGCTACTCCATCCAATTTTTTATTAAAATTCAATAAAAACAAACTTGCCGTCAGTAAATGGGTTTCTCCCAAACGTACTCGCTCATATCCTTACGAAAGGGTTTACAATACCTTATCTGTGGCTAAGAAAATCACGATTATTCCAGTTGTAAAAGATGAGGGAAAAACAGGTGATAGGGATTTTATTCAGTGGGATACAATTGCTTTAATGAGCTTTGCTGGATGTCTATGTAATTCCGGCGTATTATAATGACGCCGATAAACGAATTACTTCAAAAGGAAAAGAAAAATCACTAATCAAAAATTTGATAATCAATATATTATCCAAAAAATAAAAGAAATACCCAATTACCACAGTTCTGCATTACATTGGAATTTGAAGCAAGCAAAAAACTTAGAGGAAATTGTACAAAAAGTCAAAACCAATTACGCGAAAATTGCTGCTAAAAACAGGTGTCGAATTAAAAAGCGAACAGGGCATTGATAATTTTCTGATTCGGCTTCAAAATGGTGTCGATGAATTTATGAAATTCTCACGCATGAAGGCACAGAATGCACAAAACAGGGCATTTTTTACAACCCAACCCAAAGAAGCATTAAGTACTTCTTCCAAAGCAAAAATTACCATAAAAAATTATCTCGGTGAGCTGTATTATTTGACGGTAGATGAGGTTAAGAAATCCAAAAATACAATCCAACTCATCGAAGCCAAACACACCAAATCCAATATTTTACCAAGCAAAGGAGACATCAAAGACGGTTTGATAAAAATAAGGGCAAACGCATGAAAATTAGTAACTATTCAGTATCTAACTAATTGATTATCAGTACCCATTAAAATATGAGTTTTAATTTAATTAAAAAATATTATTTAAAATATTGATGATTATTTTATTACACATTAAATTAAAATATAAATCCATAACACTTTTTACGTTAAATATTTTTTTAATGTTTTTAAGTTCTTGTAAATGAGTTAGTTGTGACCATGAAAATCATGCTGAATAGTTACACATTTTTTGCGATTAAACCGAAAAAAAGCGCGACACTTCCGGTTTGTGTCACGCTGATTTCTTCATGTGTATAAAGAGTATCGCGTTATGCCTTCTCCTCCCAAATCATACACAAATGCACGATAGTTTCTGCTGATTTTTGCATGTCCTGTACTGATACCCATTCGTGTTTGGAGTGGAAGGCGTGTTCACCTGCAAAGATATTCGGACAAGGCAAACCCATATACGACAAGCGCGAACCATCTGTACCACCGCGAATGCTGTCTTGCTTGGGTGTCAAGCCCGAACGCTTGATAGCTTCGACAGCATTGGAGACAACATTTGGGTGTTGGTCAAGGATTTTTTTCATGTTGCGATATTGCTCTTTGACCGTCAATTCGGCGGTGGAGTTCGGGTAATTTTTCATTACCTCATTCATAATCTCGCGGAGTTCATTTTCGTGCGATTCGAGGTTTTCATCCGTAAAATCACGTACAATAAACGTCACACTTGCCTCCTCTACCGTACCACCCATACGAACGGGATGCACAAAGCCCTCTTTAGCTTCCGTTGATTCGGGAGAAAGTCGGTCTTTTGGCAATTTTGCAATCACTTCGCCAATGGCTTTAATGGCACTTTCCATCTTGCCTTTTGCAAAGCCGGGATGTTGACTCACCCCTTTCACCGTAATCGTAGCACCATCGGCAGAGAAAGTCTCATCTTCGAGCGAGCCGCGTTCTGCACCATCAATCGTGTAGCCGAAATCCGCGCCCAATTTCTTCATATCTACTTCTTCTACGCCACGTCCAACTTCTTCATCAGGCGTAAATAAGATGCGAATTTTACCGTGTTTTACATTTTTATTATTTATTAAAAAATGTGCTGCATCCATGATTGCGGCTAGACCTGCTTTATTATCTGCGCCAAGTAGCGTAGTGCCGCTTGCCGTTACGATGTCGTTGCCGATTTGGTCTTTTAAAAGCGGATAGTTTTTAGGACTGATAACCTGCGTATTGTCGTCGGGCAGAACAATGTCACTACCATCATAGTTCTTGTGAATCAATGGCTTGACACCCTTTCCACTGCTATCAGGCGAAGTGTCCATATGAGAACAAAAACAGATGACGGGAACTTTCTTGTCTGTATTTGCAGGAACGGTTGCATATACGTAGCCATGCTCATCCATGTGTGCATCCGTGATACCCATTTCCAATAATTCATCGACCAATACACGCGCCAAGTCTTTTTGTTTTTCGGTAGAAGGAAAAGTCTTGGAAAGCGGGTCGGATTGGGTGTCAATTTGAACGTATTTCAAAAAACGCTCGGTAACAGTATGATTGATGTTCATAATAATGCTTAACGATTAATGGTTAATGGTTAATTCGGACGGAGTGCAAAATTAATTTTTTTGATGAAATAAACGCTAAATTCATGTACCTTTACGGCTCAATGAGTGAATTATTTTGTTCGTTTTATTGTTTTAAATTTATTCAAAAAAAATCACGACATCATGTTTTTCACATCTCTTTCCGAATTACAATTCATATAGCGCGTCTTGCTCATAAAAGGGCAAAACCAATCTGCCCGTCCACTCATTCCAATCAAAAATCATTCATTCATTAAAAAAAACATTGTCGCATTACAGCATTGACGCATTAAACTATTCACTCATTCAAAATTCACTCATTCACTCATTATTTAAGTATGTTAGATAAATTAGAAGCGATAAAAGAACGCTACGAATATATAGGTGAGCAACTCACTGACCCCGAAGTCATTTCGGACATGAAACGCTACACAAAAATCAGCAAGGAATACAAAAATCTTGGCGAAATCGTGCAGGCGTACCACACCTATAAAGACCTGCTCGGCAACATCGCCACCAACAAAGAACTTCTCCAAACCGAATCGGACGAAGAACTCCGCGAAATGGCAAAAATGGAACTCGACGAACTCGAACCGAAAGTCGAGCCGATGGAGGAAGAAATCAAATTTCTCTTGATTCCGAAAGACCCCGAAGATGAGAAAAATGCAATTATGGAAATCCGTGCGGGAACGGGCGGCGATGAAGCGAGTATTTTTGCGGGCGATTTGTATCGGATGTACACGCGGTATTTTGATAGTCAAAAATGGAAGCATGAAATCCTTGCTGTCACCGAAGGTACAGTGGGCGGATATAGTAAACTCGTCATAGAAGTCAGTGGCAAAGATGTATATGGCACGCTCAAATACGAGTCGGGCGGACACCGCGTACAGCGCGTACCGAAGACCGAATCGCAAGGGCGTGTACACACCTCAGCGGCTACTGTAGTGGTGATGCCACGCCTCGAAATGGAAGATGTCAACGTCAACAAAGCCGACCTTTCGTGGGATACTTTCCGCGCAAGTGGCGCAGGTGGACAGCACGTCAACAAGACCGAATCGGCGGTGCGCGTCACACACGCACCTACGGGCATCGTGGTAGAGTGCCAAGACGGACGCTCGCAACTCAAAAACCGCGAAATCGCGCTCGACAAACTCTACGTGCGCCTATACGAGCGTCAGCGCGAAGAGCATGAATCGAAGGTCGCGGGAGCGCGGAAAAGCCTCGTCGGTACGGGCGATAGGTCGGGCAAAGTCCGCACCTATAACTACCCACAAAATCGCGTGACCGACCATCGTATCAATCTGACACTTTACAAACTCGGTACTATCGTAGATGGTGATATTCAGGGAATTATCGACGCACTGCGGGTGGCGGATAATGCGGAAAAATTGAAGGAAGGATAGGTGGAAATAAAAAAGTGACTCCGATATCGAAGCCACTTTTTTGGTAGAAAGTTTCAAATAACCTACGGGGCAAACCTCTGTCCAGCCTATTTTACACTTCCTAATTTCCTTTAGTCATAATTTAATTGATAATGCAAAAATAAACATTAATTTATAATTAGTCAAATATATTTTTTCTCAAATTAAACTTATATCACCCAATATGATACTAATTACCTATCCCACAACCATTGAATATACTTCGCGCCAAAAGTTTTTATCGAAAGAGTATTGGAACTTTTAGACCCTAATGTGATGGACTCTTATCGCACTCGTGTGATGAATCCCAAAATTATTTTATCGGAGTTGAATTATGTACTGAAGAGGTTTGACAACAATAAAATTAGGCATTTTGCTCCAACCGTGGAGTCCGTAAAAAAGGAAGCTCTGAATTTACTGAATTTGGAAGATGAATTAAAGTTTGACAATTTTTCAAAGACTCACTACGTCAGTATTTTGGAACAGACAACGAAAGATAACTACATAAAAACGAGAGCCTTAACGAAGGTCATCATATCTGATAACTTTCGCTATAATAATGATTTAGCTAATAAAATAGGAGAGTATATTTCCGATTCATCTACCCAATCGGACGATATTTATGAGTAGACTTTGGACAGAATGGGAATTGTATATTAATGTATTTTTAATAAAGAAAAACAATTATTTTTTATTAGAGTTAGTTGAGTTTTAATAATTTCAGGTTTCGTTTGAAAAAGTTTAAACATGCTCTAAACTAACAATTTATGGAGGTGTTCGAGTAAAATAGGGAATAGTCGCAAGGCGAATGTTTTTATGAAAAATGGGCGTTTGAATACTTAAATATCCACGTTGAACAAAGGGATTCGCCTTGCGACTCGCGTATAATTACTCACCCTATTTTTGTCGAACACCACCCAATTTCCTAATTGTCTATAAACTCACTTATACATGAGAACTTTACTATCTCTACTCTTTATTCTTATTATTCATTATACAATTGATGCCCAAAACTCTGCCCTCTACTTCGACGGAAATCAAGAATCGCTCACCCTTTCACATCTTGATGACTACAATATCGGAGACGGCTTCACCATAGAAGCATGGATTTTTGCCGAGACATGGAAAGACCAAATATGGCAAGGCAGTATCGTCGCCAAAGACAATCAGGGACCCGACCGCGGCTTTGCTTTCAGGTGTGGCGACAATGGCAAACTTTCCTTCGTCATGTCCGTAGATAATGTCTGGCAAGAAGCCTTTACCTCCGAAATTATGAGTACCAACCAATGGCATCACGTTGCTACGGTGGTCGATGACGGAACTATCAAACTCTACATCGACGGACAAGAATCCGCAACCCACAATTTTACAGGCAACCCTTCTCACGGACCCGACCTCGCTGTAAGCATCGGTGCTTCCACGGGATTTGGGCAACGGTTTTTTAATGGCGTTATCGACGAAGTACGCATCTGGAACGATGCCCGAACACCAACAGAGTTAGCCGACAACGCAACCCTTGACCTCACAGGTTCGGAAGCCAATCTTGTTGCCTATTTCCCCATGAATGAAGGTAGCGGAACAGTCGCAGGAGATACTTCGCCCAACGGCAATAACGCGACCTTGCTCGAAATGGACGATTCCAATTGGGTGGACGGCTACACGCTGCCCGACCTCGATGTTTCGGTACAAAATATTTACGGGATTGATGTGATTAATATGATTAGCCGTCCCGTTAAGATGAAAGTCGATCTTCTAAATTCGGGAACAATGGCTATCTCCAATATAGATTTGGCGGTCAGCATAAATGGCAATCCCTACACCACAGAAACCGTGACGAATACCATAAATGCAGGCGATTTGTTTGCTTATGAATTTGAATTGCCAATCGACCTCATTGGACTGACCGACCCGCTTATCGAAGTACAAGCCACCCTCGCCGACGATGGCAATAACCTCAACAACACTGGCAGTCTCGAAATAAAAACCGGAAATGCAAACACTGTCATCGTATCAGATAAAGGCTATTTCAGAAGTGGCGAAACCCAAAATTCCATAAAAATGAACCTGCCCGGCGACCTGCACAAATACGAGCAGGTTTTGCTGAACATCGACCTGACTTGCCCCTCCGGCGGCTGCGGTGCTTGGGATGTATTGGCAGATTTAAAAGCTGTCACCGCAACGGGTACGCACGAATTAGCCCGCTACATTACGCCTTACGGAATCGCTTGCGGTGGTTGGGTCGTGGATATTACCGACTTCAAAAGCGTATTGGGCGGAGAGGTCGAATTTTTAACCAGTATTATTTTATATACTGCCGAAGGTTGGTTACTCGACATGTCCATCGAATTGATAGACAATAATTCAACAGACACCTACACCCGCCTCACAAGTCTGTGGCAAGAATCCTATCAAGTCTATGGCGAACCCACTGTCAGCCACGACCTTGAACCGATTGCTATCGACATCGCCAACAATACAGAAAGCAGCCATACCCGAATGACCATCACCGGACACGGACAAGGAAATACCAATAATGCCGCCGAATTTTTTCCCGTCACACATGCCCTTCACGCCAATGGCAGCGAGTACGACACGCATTATCTATGGAAAAATGATTGTGCCGCCAACCCATGTAGCGGTCAGGGAGGCAACTGGACGCCCCCAAGAGCAGGTTGGTGTCCCGGACAAGATGTGATTCCTTATATTTTCAATACCACTTCCGTTTCTACAGCCGGCAGCAGCCTCACGCTTGATTACGAACTCATGGATTATGTCAATCTATTGAATACAGGTTATAATGGTAGTTCGCATACCGAGCCGTATTATCGTATTCATAGTTATTTTATTGAAAACTCTTCTACGCCGTATGTGCCGTACAGAAACCTTTACACTGAAAATGCCTCCGCCGCTTATTCAGGTGGCACATTGGAGTCAGTTACGGTCACTATCGGCAATGACGGATTTGAAGACTTGGACAATTTCACCATTAAGGTCTATCACGATGGGGGTTTGGTTGCTACGGAAACATTTAACGAAACAATCACTACCGGAGCAACCGTAGAAAAAGAAGTCACCACTGATACCCCAATCGGTACTCAAAATATTGCTTTCGTAGAAGTCACCAGCGATTCAGACGACAATCCGGGAGACAATGTGACAACAGCACCAATCGCTACCGGCATCGAAGATTTATCACTGGAATATCCATTCGACATCTTCCCCAACCCCACTACCGACGGTCAGTTGTCTATTCAACATGACGAGTTTTGGAATCAAAGCACCGTCAGCATATACACGACGAATGGTATTTTGGTCAATGAATTTCAAATACAATCTAACGTAAATAATATTCAGTTGAAATATCCGGGCATGTACTGGTATTCGCTGACACACCCAACAAAAGGCAGGGTTTCTTTTGGGAAAATTGTTTATGTGAAATAAAAGTCGATAGTCCATAGATGAATGTGAATTTTATCGTATTTCACGTTTTTCTATGGACTATTGATTGTTCAATCTAACTGAAAGACGGTTTAGGGTTCATTGGTTTTACTAAAAATCCATTTTGAATAATAGACCATCTTCATTATTTCCGTGAAGGTTTATAACAGTATTTTCATCTAAGTTAATTCCGGGAGGAATATTATCCTTAACGACAGTAAGTATATACTGAATATCGTGTTTAATACAAATATTTTTTACTGTTTCAATTAATCTTTTCTTGACACCATTATCATCACCTGCAACTACATCATCGTGGTAAACAAAGCGAAAATAGGATTGGTCTTTATAATTAATCAGTATTGCTAAATCAAATGCAAGACACAAAATTTTATAGTAAGTATTGCCTTCGTCTTTTGCTGATTGTGGAAAATTAGGCTCAAATTCAATATTGTATGTCGAATAGGGTTTTATGGTAATTAATGCGACTTCGTTAAGTATATCGTTTACGATTTTAGAGAAACTTTTACGGATGTTCATGTAAAGTTCATTTGAGGCAGTATTGTCAAGAATTTTCTTTAGTTCATCTTTTTTCTCTTGTAAATCATTGTTTTCCGTTTCTTCTATAAGGCTTTTTTTCTTTTCAATTTTTTCTATTGCTTCAAGCTGCCCATCATAACGTGAAAGTTCTTTTTCAATACTAACCAGTTCCTTCTGATTTTGCATTAGTTTTTTGAAAAGGGAAGTGTCTTGGATTAAACCTCTGTACTCCTCTCTCTTATTATTTTTTTCAAAAAGGTCTTCATTGATTTGTTTTTCCTCTATTTTTTTCTCTTTTAAGGTTTCAAGGATTTGGGTGTTCCTTTCATCTGTAATTTGATGATTGAATTGAAGAAGTTGTTCGTAAGACTTAGAGAGTTGATTTGGAAAATGAATATTAACTTCTTCAAATAAGTTTTTAACTCTTTCTAAATCAAAAGCAAACTCATTTTGTATGGATTCTTCTAATTTTTTTATATCATATTCAATATTGTAAAGTTTAGAGTTAAGTAGGGCAATGTCTTCCTCAACACTTCCAACTAATTCTTTTATGGTTTCTTTATCTTGCTGATAAAAGTTTAAGTTATCAAGTTGTTTAACTACTTCATTTCTCTTAATTTCTGCCTGTTGAATTTTGCCTACTAACAAGTCTTTTTCTTCTGATTTTACACCAAAATCTTTTTCTTGCTCTTTTATTGTCTTGTTAGTATTTTTAATTAATTCTTCAATTTCGTACTTTTCCTGTAATATGCTTCCTTCAAACCCCAATAAACTGAATAATAAAGGCTTCCAATGTTTATCACCACCTCTGATAAATTTCTTTAGCTGAAATATAGTATTTGAATTAGGGTCATAATCTCCTTGTGTACGCAGAGAATAGTTAACGAGTTTCCTGTAAGATTCACCTGTTTGGTTACAAAAGTCGAAATTCAATTGTTCATTTAAGTAATTTTTAGCTTTTTTAAAAGATTTTGGAGATTCATCAAAAGTTTCATATTGAATGTACCCGTCAGATTTCTTATTATTTAGTTTAAATGAAACTTTAGTCGGCTTATCAAGCGACCTTTTTATTGTTAAGTATTTCCCGTTATTCAAAAGAATTTCTAAGTAAAAATCATATCCTTTATTTAAAAACTTTTCTTTCGTGGTTTTCTTAGAATAAAAAAATATGCTCTTATGGTCTTTCAACAACATGAAATTAAGAAGTTCACCAAGTTTACTTTTCCCTAAGCTGTGTGAATTTTCTCTTCGTTTTTCTTTGGCATCACCCATAACAACATTGAACCCGCCTTTATCAGTAATAAAGGTAGTATTATGAAAAGGTTTGTTGCTATATAGTTTACTTAGTTTCATTTAATTGAAAGCCGTCAATTTCGGACAAGTAATTTATTTTATCTAATAAAAAAAGAAAATTTAGCGCGTAAGGAAAAGTCTCCTTCGCATTTTTACCATGAGCGGATACTGCAATTCTGAGCAATTCGTCATATTGCAAAAGGCTGTTTTTGTTTAATTTATCAATTATCAATGCACTCATATTAACAACCGATAAATCTAAATTAAGATATTTATGTGCTGTAATCATTCTATTCTTCCTATGTGGCAATTGAAATATAAATGATGCAAAAAGACCCAAATGAGTCTTTTATCATTCTTTAACTCAACCGAATTTTGTTCAAATATAATGTCGTACAGATAAACGAATATTTCCTCGAATTCGTTGAAAGTATTACGCTTTACTTCGATTTTATTGCTCAACTCATCCGCGAAATTATAGTATATTCTGGCATATTTTTCATTTTTCATGTCTTGCAAAAAGCTATCTATATCATCAAAATGCTGTATAGATTTACGCCTGATTTGATTCGCATAATAGCTTTCTGACAAGTTATTCAATCTATTTTTCACATCCTTTTTTATTGTAACTATTTCATCCTCTTCAATTGTTTTCATTGTTCTGATAGTTGGTATAGTTTTACCAAATGTCGTGATAACATCACGAATGTCAAAATCTGTTATAACAAGCGGAAGCGCGTAATGACCTAGTTTAAACAACTTTGCAATATCATCGTGTTGTTTGAGATACCTATGTAATGTGTCTTTTCCTGCTATTTCTACGTTTTTTATGCCTGTTTGTTGTTTTATATGTGAAATCGCCGACTCCCTATTAGCAGTTTCTTTTCTATTCGTAAAAATAATGTAGTTGTCAACAACTTCCGTTTTAATTAATTTATTCAGTCGCTCTATCTCTTTATTAATCAGACTTGATTTATTTCCATAAAAAGCATTGTCAGAGCAACTTGCCTTATAATCCGCTGTTCGTTTAGCTTGAATAATAAATCTACCACTCCACGGTGAGGCTTTGGACGGGTACTCGTTAGCTGTTCCCTCGAATCTACCGTCACGTCCACCGTCTTTACCGTCCGCAAAGCTTACTGTACCTGTACCTAAAACACGCTCACAGATAGTATTAACAAGTTCTTCAAATTTGCTTGGTAATAAGTTTTCTAAACGATAATCCATTGGTTTTGTGGCTTTTGAGAGTAAATTATTCGTAAAAGTACAAAATAAAAATTAATCAATTTGATGATAAGCTAACAATTTTACGCGTTGTTAGTAACTATTCAATTTCTATATTTCGTATTTTGCAAAATGTTTAAGAATAAGTACTTTGCTGGCATCTTCTATAGAAAGCTAAACTTAATAAATGGTCAATTCTGCAAATCAATCATATCCTTCCTCATAATAATCAGCAGTATTGCAACCGTTTTCGCACAAACCGAAATCAAAGGCTTCGTCAAAGACAAAGCAACCGACGAAGCCCTCATAGGCGCGACCGTACTCGAAACCAACACCGACAACGGCACCACAACCGGCATCGACGGAGATTTCGTACTGCGCTGTTCCTCGCCAAATCCGACGTTAAAAATCAGCTATATCGGCTATCTTGACCTCGAACAAAAAGTCGTCGGTACCGAGCCTGTTGAAATATTTTTGGAAAGCGATGCTGTGCAATTGGGTGGCGTAGTTGTCACAGGTTTAGGTATCAAAAGACAAAAGCGCGAACTCGGCTATTCTACCGACAATGTATCCGGCAAAGACCTTACACGCTCCAATGCGCCCAATGTCGTCAATGCCTTGAGTGGCAGGTCGGCAGGCGTACAGGTGCTATCGCCCAATGGCGTGGACGGCGGTACCACCCGCATCGTCATCAGAGGTAATAATAATATCTCCGGCAACAACCAACCTTTGATTATCGTGGACGGCGTACCGATTGAAAATCCGCCCGGACTGACCAACGTTGGCAGAGGCACAGATTGGGGGTCGGCGATTAATAATATTAATGCAGAAGATATTGAGGATATTAGTATTCTAAAAGGACCAACAGCAGCGGCAAAATACGGAATGAGAGGCGCGAACGGCGTTGTTCTCATTACCACAAAAAAAGGAAAAAAATCAAAAGGATTGGGCGTAACTTATTCATTTACAGGCAAAATGATTACACCATCCAGATACCGAAAAGTACAAAACAAATACGGCGCAGGCGGTGCGGTGTCGCTCAATGCCCCTACCTTCAAAACCAATGCCGCCGGAGAATTTGTCTATCCGCAAGACGTACACAGCAGCAACGGACCTTACGGACGCCCGACCACCGAGCAATTCGGCTTTTACTCCACCGGCATGTCGTGGGGACCGGAGATGCTGGGTCAGCAAGTCCGTTGGTGGGATGGCGAATTGCGCGAATACACGTCACAACCCGACAATCTCAAACAGTATTTTCGGACAGGCACGACCAATACCCACAATATTTCTTTTTCGCAAGGCGGTGATTTTGGCTCCATGCGGGCGTCGCTTACCTATCAAGACCATACCGCCGTCGTACCCAATTCAGAATTTGACCAATACACCGCCAATATCGGTACGCAACTCAATATCAGCGAAAAAATACAAACGGAACTCACCGCTTCTTACATCAAATTTCACCGCAAAAACAGCCCTTCACTCGGCGATGATAATAATGCTTCTTTTGGCAAAGGCATCCTGTACAGTTGGCCAAGGTCGTACAAAGGATTGGAGGAAGAACTCAACTTCAATTCCGACGGTACACGCTCCAATTACAACGGCAATTATCCCTTCCAATACACGCCTCAAAATCTGTGGTGGAACACCTACAATCAAAATACTTATTTGGATAGAAATAAATTTATCGGCGCAATTGGCTTGAATTATCAGGTGACGGATTGGCTCTCATTGAGCGGAAAAACGGGCATTGATTTTACCACAAATGAATTTGAAACCAAGCACAAACCCGTTGACCTTTTTGGTACGGAAGAAGGATATTACGGACACGAATTAGACCAAAATATCGTACACAATACGGACGTACTCGCCACCGCAGTCAAAAACGATGTTTTTTCAAGCGGACTCAATCTCAGCTTTTCCGTAGGTGGGACAAAATGGTATCGCAACCAATACGGCATCAATGCAAGGTCAAATGATTGGGTGAATCCGTGGTTGTTTTCTTTTTCCAATTATAGCGGACAAGACCTCAATAACACGCCTTTAGCCAATGAGTTACGTTATGAAAAGAAAATTAATTCGATATATTCTTTTTTAAATTTATCTTATAAAAACATCATTTTCCTCGAACTGTCGGGCAGGAATGATTGGTCGTCTTCCCTTCCGTCGAATAATAATTCTTATTTCTATCCGTCCGCTTCATTGGCGTATATTTTATCTGACCATTTGAATTTGGAGAAAGCCAAAATAGACTTCCTCAAATTAAGAGTTGCCTACGCAAAAACCGCCAACGATACCGACCCTTATCAACTTGATTTTGTTTATGATATTAATAATTTCAACGGCAACCAAACCGCCGGACTCCCAAGCACCCGACCACCTTCAGAGCTAAGACCGCAACAGGCAGATTCCTACGAAGCAGGTGTTACGATTGGTTTGTTTGACAGCAAAATTGACTTGGATTTTACCTATTATCAAATCGAATCTTACGACCAAATACTCGAATCGCCCGTACCCACCTCGTCCGGCGTCAATGCGGTCAGAATCAACAACGGCGTCTTGCAAAACAAAGGATTTGAATGTGCGATTAATTATAATATCCTCAACACACCTAAGGGCTACCTAAAAACCGGACTCAATTTCAGCCGCAATTCCAATAAAGTCGTCAGCTTGGGCGACGGCGCGAAAGTCCTCCAAATCGGCGAAATATGGGGCGATTTCGGACCCAAAATCATGGTACAGGAAGGCGAACAATACGGCACGATTTACGGCTACGATTACATCCGCCACGAAGCCACCGGAGCACCCATTGTCAATGAAGCCGGTACGCATTATCTGACCACCGAAAACCTCGTTCCCGTCGGCAATGCCGCCCCGCGACTCATCGGCGGCTTGAACATCGAAGGCAAGTACAAAAACTTCACCTTACGCGCCCTCGTTGACTCCAAAATCGGCGGCGATATTTACGCAGGCTCCTACGTCATCGGCTTGCAGACCGGACAAAGCCCCTCCACCCTCCACGAAAGAGACGGCAACGGTCTGCCCTTCACCAGTCCCGACGGCACCACGAGCAATATCGGCATCATTCTGCCCGGCGTACAAGCCGACGGTGCGCCCAACGAGCAAGTCGTACATTACTACTACAAATACCTCCCAAATGCCGGAGGTTGGGGCAAAATCCTCACCACACCCGGCATCCTCGACAACACTTGGGCCAAGATGCGCGAACTCTCTCTCAGCTACCAAGTACCCGCTAAAAGCATATCGCGGCTGCCCTTTTTTCAGGGCTTGGATGTCAGTTTGGTCGGCAGAGATTTGTTCTATTTTTACAGCGCTATTCCTGACAATATCAACCCCGAAGGCATCAGCGGTTCGGGCAATGCACAAGGCTTGGAATGGGCTGCTTTTCCCAATATGCTTTCGGTGAGTCTTAGGGTTTCTGCACAGTTTTGAGTGGAGACGTAGCGCGACACTTCCAGTTCGCGCCGCGAGAATGCCCGGCTTTTAGCATCATTTTACACTTGTAGAGAAAATTCATGAATTTTCTCTACAAGTTGGGCATCGTGCCAAGACTAAACATCCCGAAAGCTTTCGGGAAAGTTTGGAATGACAGTTCTTTTTTAGATTTTTTTGTTTTTATTTTTTTTATGGAAAAAAGTTTGCGCCTGATTTCCCCAAAAAGCACAACATAATATCATTAGCATCATATTTAGGCAGTATTGGTTGCCATTTCTCCCGAATAAGTACATTCAAGGATAGTGCTTTGCTTCAAATTTACTTTATTTGTCGCCTTGCTTTCTTGTTAATTAAACCTTGAATATCGAAGGTTGCTAAACAGTACTGACGACTTTAGCCGTCAAGTGGCTCACAGCGTTTCCCGCGACGGCTAAAGTCGTCGGTACGGGAGATTAAACATTACAATTAGAAAAAAATGAAAAGAGCAATTTTACTTTTCTCACTTATAATTTTCAGCTTCTCCTCATGCGATAAGGGTTTCGAGGAACTCAACGAAAACCCCAGTGCACCCACCGAAGTCACCTACGGCGCGATATTCAACGAGTTGGTCAATTCGCTGCGCTTAGGTTGGAATCGACAGTTATTTATCCATAATGAAATATTGTATGATGTCACCGAATTGGGTGTCGTAACAGCAAGTACTTTTGGCAATATAGATGCAGGTGTTGAAGACATTTGGAACAACTATTACGGCACGCTTCAAAACGCCCGACAACTCCGCAATAATCTGGACGAACTTACCAAAGAAGACCTCGAAGCTGCAGATATTGTAAAGGCGCAGATTGATATTTTGATGGCTTACAAAACGTTTCAATTGTTGGACTTATTTGGCGACATTCCTTACTCGGAAGCAGGTATGGCGTATGCCGAAAATCCGATTGTACGACCTATTTATGATGATGATAGGGGAATTTATTTGTCCTTGTTGGAAGATTTGCGACAAGCGAGTGATTTCTTAATTGCGGCTTCGGGAAATACACCTTCGGGCAATGCTTATTTGCGACTGTCTGCTTTTGATGCTTTGTTTAATGATAATCTTGGACTTTGGGCAAAATTTTCCAATTCTCTACAACTAAAATACCTTGTCAGAATACACGATGCAGTACCACAAATAGCCGCCGAGGGCGTAGAAAATCTGCTCACGGGCGGTTACAGTTTCATTCTCAATACAGAAAATGTGGTCATGCACCCCAGCACACAAGGCTGGTCGAATCAAGGTGTCAATTGGTCGTTCAGAGAACATAATAAACTGAGAATGGGTACAACGATGTGGAATTTCCTGACGGAAAATAATGAAATTATCGACCCAAGAGCAGCCATATTTTTTGAGACTAATAATTCAGACGAATGGACGCCTTTCCCGCAAATACCCGAAGCGGGTACGCCACAGTCGGGCGGTGCGCCTTACGATAAAGACATCAGAGACAATTCGTATAATGACAAAGGAAGCGGCAATATTTATTCCCCATTCAATTTTTATCTGGTGCGGGACGAGCAAAATATTCCTGAAATTTTATTGTCTCATGCAGAGATGAAGTTCATTCTTGCGGAGGTGTTTTTAAAAGGTATTGGTGTGGCTCCCGACCAGTTTTTGGCAGAAGCTAATTATCGGGAAGGCATGATGGCTTCCATTGCATTTTGGCAGGATATGGTTACGGGTTCGGCTATTTGGGAAAATCAACCGACGCTGTTTTCTATTGCAGATGCCTTCAATCTGACGCAGCATCCCAAGTATCAATTTGAATTTGGTGGCGCAACACAAGACAATTTACAAAAAATATATACCCAACGTTGGGTCGATTTATTCCGCCAACCCTGGGAGGCATTCTCCCTAATGCGCCAAACCGACTTACTGCCGAGAGCGAAACCCGAAAATACGTTTTATCGTTTTAAATATCCGATGTCGGAATCGTCGTTTAATTTTGAAAACTGGTCTGCTCAAGCAGATGAAATGGGGGGTGATGAGACCAATGTTAAGGTATGGTGGATGGAATAAGGAATTTGGAAATTCCAAAAAACAAATTCCAAATCCCAATTTGGACGTATTTTAGAATTTGGGATTTGATATTTTGGTATTAGGAATTTCCATTTTTGTCGAAAAAACTTTCAAAACCACTTTATACAAGGTTATTTTGGAGAACTTACAACTAAAATAAATATTTAAACGTTCTAAAATCACTAACTTTGCGAACTACATCTCTGACACATAGCATATTTATGAAAGACAAAAATATAGCGGGTCTTTTAGCTTTGATATTTGGTGCCTTAGGCATTCATCGTTTTTATCTTGGGCAAGGAGGCTTAGGCATTGCATATTTGATATTTTGCTGGACACCTATCGTGTGGTTAATTGCATTCATTGATGCCATCCTCTTTTTTGTGATGGACAAGGATGTATTTGATATGAAATACAATCGTGGATTTGTGGATAAACGCGAGTACCGTCGCAATGTCGGTCAAGAACGTCGGCAAAGAGGTCAGCAACGACAACAACGGCGCACCACAAGCCGTTCTGCCCAAAACCGCAAACCCGACCCTTATCTCAAAAGTGGTGTTGAAAAATATAAAGAATTTGATTTCAAGGGCGCAATTACGGATTTCAAAAAATCATTGGGCGTCAGACCGAAGAGCATCAAAACGCATTTCTATCTTGCTTGCGCCTATTCTATGACAGAGCAGGCAGACGAAGGCTTCTTTCACTTAGATAAAGCTGTTCAACTTGGCTTTTCAGAAATCGAAAAAATCAAAACAATGGACGCCCTCGCGTTCCTTCGCATACAACCCGAATACGATACATTCAAAGCCAACGGCTTCCGCTTCATGGCAAAAAATGTAGCTGCTCCCGAAACCGAGCGTGAAATGGATGACCTCCTCCTCGTCAAACTAAAGCGACTCGGCGAATTGCGCGACAGAGGCTTCATCAGCGAAGAAGAGTTTATCAAAGAGAAAGCGAAGCTGCTTCGGGATTAGTGATTCGTTAATTCGTGACTCGTATATTCGTTTTTTATTTTTGCTCTGCAAAAAACGTATTTTATACACAAAATGAACGATCCGGCAGTAAAATAAGTTATACTTATAGAAATTTCGCGCAGCGAAATCCCAATCAAAAATCGTCAATCAAAAATCACTAAATCAAATAATGAGTTTTACAGACACAATTAATGCAGACCTCAAAACTGCGATGAAAGCCAAAGACCAAGACGCCATGCGTACCTTGCGTGCCATCAAATCTGCTATTTTATTGGCAAATACCGATGGTAGCGGGGAGGAAATGACGGAAGAAAGAGGTGCCAAAATTCTCCAAAAACTGGTCAAATCACGCAAAGAATCCCTCGACATTTACGTAAAACAAGGTCGCGAAGACCTCGCTGCACCTGAGCGTGCCGAGATTGCCGTGATTGAGAAATATTTACCTGAAGCGATGAGCGAAGAAGATGTAGAGAAAGCTGTCAAAGCTGTCATCGACCAAACCGGAGCCAGCTCCATGAAAGACATGGGCAAAGTCATGGGTATGGCAACCAAACAACTCGCCGGACAAGCCGATGGCAAAGTCATTTCAGGTATTGTTAGAAAATTATTATCATAAATAGTAACGAGTTTCGAGTAGCGAGTAACGAGAGAAAATCTACTACTCGCTACTCGTCACTCGCTACTCGTCACTACACTATGTTCGTCGATATATTCATCATTGGGGCAGCAGCTTTTGGCTTTTACGCCGGATTCAGCAAGGGAATTATCAAGACCTTCATCATCACAGTGGGGACGATTATTGCCTTTATAGCTACCCTGAAATTGACACCTATCACGGCAGATTTGTTGTCAACAGTACTGCCTACGGGGTCGGGCTTAGTGCCGATTATTGCATTTGTCGTAACCTTATTGATAGCAATCTTGGCAATACGCATTGTCGGACAAGCACTGGAAAGTACCCTCGCAGCAGCCGATTTAGGGTTTATCAACAAAATAGTAGGTGGTTTACTCTTGGCGACTTTGGGTGTTTTTATGCTGAGTTGCGTATTTACATTCATGGATAAAGCTTCCCTACTCACCACCAACATGAAAACAACCTCCCAACTCTACCAACACCTCGAACCCATTCCGCAAGCCGGTTTTGATGTTGCCAAAACCGTTTTTCCCGTCATACAAGATATGTTTAATGGCATCTTCGATTTATTCGACCAAATCCCTACCGAGGGGAGTCAATCAAAATGAAAATATCAATGAAAATGAAAAGTCAATTACTAACTGGACTTTGGATTTTATGAGTTTTTATTTTCGTGCGTTTGCCCTTCATTACTGGACTTTGGACAAAAAGGGAATTAGGGAATTGGGAAATTAGGTTTAAATTCGTAATAAATTGATTATCAATTATTTATTTTTTATTATAAATAAAAAACATGTATTTTATTTTACTTTGTAAAAAAGTAAATAACAAGGTTTTACCTAATTTCGAATTTCCCAATTACCAAATGTCCAAAGTCTAGTTACTTAATTCAGTGCGACCAAGTAGTGTATCATCTAAGAATAATTCCCCCGCCGATCACATCATCTCCCTCGTAAAATACAGCAGATTGACCGGGCGCAACACCAGTTACATTCGCATGAAATTCGACGCGTATTTTGTCGTCACCTTCATTATGAAGTGTACTCAATGTACCCGGACTATTGTACCGAATCTGCGTTACTGCCTCAATGCCATCGGGAATTTGAGCATATTTCATCGGATTGAGTTGTCCGATTTTAGTGCTGTTTCTGAATAATTCGTTGGCTTTACCCAATACTACGGTATTCGTTTCGGGAATGATTTCTTTGACGTACATCGGTTCGCCAAAAGCCTTGCCCAAGCCCTTGCGCTGTCCGATGGTATAAAAGGGATAGCCCTGATGTTCGCCAATCGCCTCGCCTGCTGTATTGAAAAATGTACCGCCTGCCACACGCTCTTCCAAACCCGCCACCTGACGCTTTAGAAAGCCGCGATAATCATTATCCGGCACAAAACAAATCTCGTAGCTTTCGCCCTTTTTAGCTAAGTCGGTATAGCCTCTGTCGTGTGCGATTTGCCGTACTTCGGGCTTCGTCAATTCTGCCAAAGGAAAACGACTTCGCGCCATACATTCCTGACTCAATCCCCACAATACATACGATTGGTCTTTGTTCAAATCTCGTGCTTTGGAGACAAAATACCGCCCGTCTTGTTGGTTTATTTTCGCATAATGTCCCGTTGCAATAAACTCACAATCAAGCGCATCTGCACGGCGTATCATCGCTTCCCACTTGATGTGTGTATTGCACAGCACGCAGGGGTTGGGTGTACGTCCGGCGATGTATTCATCTACAAAATTATCAATGACATAATTGCCAAACTCCTCCCGAATATCTACAATGAAATGATGAAAACCACAATCTACCGCCACCTTTCGCGCATCATTGATAGAGTCGAGACTACAACAACCGGTCTCTTTTTTATTGCCGCCCGAATTGGCATAATCCCAAGTCTTCATCGTGATACCGATGACCTCGTATCCTTGCTCGTGCATCAGCAATGCCGTTACGGTACTGTCGATACCGCCACTCATCGCTACCAATACTTTTCCTTTTTTGCTCATGATTATTAATCGATAGTCAATAGTCGATAGTCGATAGTATTGCTCGCGTTTAGCTATACACTATCAACTATAGACTATAAACTGCTTTACCACAAAATTACAAAAAAGGAAGCTATAAAGTTCAGGTTAATGGTTAATGATTAATGGTTAATGATTAATCCGATATAACGTGTTCTTTTCGTGTTTTTATTATTATTTAAATTTTATAGCATAAAAAATTAATAATTAATTGGTTAAAAAATTATTTTAATTTAAATTAAAATTATTTTTTAACCATTAACCATTAACCATTAACCATTAACCATTAACCATTAACCATTAACCATTAACCATTAACCATTAACCA
>ENA-ORXR01001036-ORXR01001036.1-marine-metagenome-genome-assembly--contig:-NODE-1036-length-31564-cov-11.279830_pt1 | contig 31564 bp, 17 predicted proteins | sample MGYA00237866_ERZ511479 | MGnify/ENA metagenome assembly ERZ511479
TTATTTATTTTGTTCTTCATGTTCCTTCGTTAAAAAGCCTCGCCGAACCTATAGGTTCTTTGCTAGCCCGCCCGCTTTGTGCTGTGCCTGCCGTATGCAAGGAGGCAGGGTTCTCATTTAAAGCACTTGCGTACTTTATTCGACTACGTCGAACTTATTCGTTCTTGCCTTGATCAATTTTGAGCAATTCTAAATCCTTTTCCGTCATCTCAAAACAGAATTGGTATTAGGAAAATATAAATATTGGAAAGATCTCTTTCTTTAGATCTTAAACTGGGGGGATGTTTCTAAAAAAACGCTAGGTCCTCGACATCCTCATGAGTTAAGAATGTCAAGGATCCTAGGTTAAACAAAATCTATCTTTTAAAATTATAGTTGACACCTAATCCTAGTCCTGTAAAACCTCCCGTGTAGGTATAATCTACTTGCTGTTGTTTACTTTCTGGCATCGCATAATTATATTGTTGTGTATATACATCTTCTCTACCTATAAATCTTTTGTAAGTAAGAACTAATACTACTCTACTCAGCTGTAAAGATACAGCGGCCCCTATTTCTAGTAAGCCCGAATTACTACTTATTAAAGTTCCGTTGTAGTTGTATTCAAATTCCGAAATTTCATTATTCGAAATAGCCACAGAACCGAAGCCCTCACTTGATAGATCTTTGTTTCTATCTACGAGCATATGAGCATAGCTGACAGATGGAATAAGTTCTACTAAGTTTTTTATGATCGGTATATGGAGGTTTATTCCAGCACTCAATATCTGAGAAGATAATGCTGAACTTGTTCGCCCCTCATCCACTTCATTATAAGGCGATAAAACTGAAAATCCTGTATAATTTTTTTTCCTTATATATCCTAGCTCAGCAGATAGAAATTCAGACATTCTATATGCCACACTTAGATATGGTGCAATCCCTTTTTTCTGATGTATTCCAAAGAACGGATCCGGAGTAACAACTGACTCATCAGAAAATAAAATACCAGTCAGTGACAAAGTGAAATATTTGTCAAACTCATCAGACGGCAGAGGAACTATAGAAGCCTCATATACCGCGGAAGGAATTCTCTCTGTCTTTACTGGTAAGAGTTTAGTTTTTGCTGCCGGAAGTAAGGGCAGATAATCTATCGTATGTTTTATCGGTTTTACAGACTGTGAAGGACTACTATTTTTGTTTATATTTTTTTTGAATTTGGATTGCTTAACTTGATTATTAATCTTTAGATTTTCTGTAATTCTTATTGTATAGTCATCTCCGTCCTCTATCTGCCTCGTTACCTGATCTTGCTCTTGCTCGAGCAGGTCATTCATATATCGTTTAATATTTGCCTTAGCGGAGCTGATCTCTTCTTTCTGTATTTTCTTTACACTTATACTTTCTCTTTTTTCATTTGTTTTTTCTAAGAAGTCTGGTCCGACTTCAGAAGATAGTTTAGTAGTTATTGCTACATCTTCAGAGGGAGTATCGATAGTAGCAATATGGTTAGAAGTTAGAGACGAAGTTGCTAGTTGGTTGTTTCGTTTTAATATTGAAGCGTCTTCATCCCTAACTAATGGAACTTGGTCAGCATTATTGCTGAGTTCAGTTTTATCTTTAGAATTCTGCAGAGCAGAGTAAGTTGTTTTTTCTTTTTTGTCAAGTTTGTTTTTTGACATTTTGTTATATATAAACAGAGAACCTATGAGGGCTCCTATTATAATAAATAGCATGGCGGCACTAAAAAAACCGAGCCACCTATATTTCTTTTTTTCCGGCGCGTCATCCAGTCGCTTAGTAAACTCATGGAAAGCCTTAGGCTCAAACGGAGCTTCATAGCCTTCGAGTTTCCTCTTAAAATGCTCTTCAGAATCGTGTAATTGTTTTTTCATATAGTGTGTTGTTCCGTTGTCAGTTTCAATAAAAATTTTCTTGCATTCGCTACATGCCACTTAGATGTTCCTCTGGATATAGACAATGCGTCTGCTATTTCCTGATGAGATAATCCATCTAGTACAAACATATTGAACACCATTCTACTGGAGTCAGGTATTCTCTGGACCAGTCTAAGTAATTCCTCTATTCTCAGCTTACTTAAAGCCTCATTATATATAGGTTTGTCTACCTCTATAATCTCAGTCATAATCGGTTTATTATAGTTATACCGCTTACCATAATCTATTGCCGATCTCACCACTATTGTTTTTACCCATCCAGGAAAGTTATCCTCCTTATAATTATTAATCGTAGTAATCACCTTAAGAAATGCAGTATTAATGATATCATAAGCATCTTCCTTGGTGCTTGTGTACCTCATCGCTGTAGGAAACATTTTGCCAAAATAACTCTTGTAAAAAGCTTCTTGAGCCTTACGTTCTGACAGCCTCAGTCCTAAGACAAGGGCATCGTCTGACAAGACATGCTGTTCCACAATATCACTTTGAGTTTTCACCTTCCCTAAATCTAAGCTTATTTGCATTTTTATTATAGGAGATTTATATAGTATATCGACAAAAAGCCTATGGGGGTTGGTTAAAAAGGTGTTTATTTTATAAAAAATATCAGATTGCGTGAAAATTTCATGTTGTTATTACAATTATGACCTTTAGTTGCTTTCTTTTCCTAGGATCATTTATGAGCATTATATAAGCTAATCATAAGCAATTATGCAATATGTCAATTAAGGAAACGCTATTTAATTCCGTATAGTCCAGTAGAATACTATTCCGTTCTGAAACAGCTGCATAGTGAAGCGCTACGTTTGATTTTTTTTCTTCACTGTATCGGTGCTGCTATGATTCAGTCAGTAAATCCTATATTTTCTCTTTCAGCTCTCCTTACGAAGTTCTAATGCTTAAGGCGAGTTAGATAGACTTTCCTAATCTATAAAATGAGCAGCTGCAATATTAATATACTCCTCTTATAATAATCCGTAATATGTCAAAATGGGAATATGTAAATTATTTAACTTAGCTTTGGTTATAACCAGAAATAAGCCTGATATGAATATTAATAACTTACTGATTCTAGTATTGCTTGCCACCTTTTGTATGGTCGCCTGCAAAAATGAAAATACGTCACTTGCGGAGGTAGAACCATCTTCTAGTAAGACAATTATAGAAGATCCGAAAGCTGCAAAGCTCGTTGATAATATGATGACCGCTATGGGTGGCAATGAAAAATGGGAAGAGCTATCTTATATCTCTTGGACTTTCTTCGGTGCAAGACATCTTATCTGGGACAAAAAACATAATCGGGTGAGAATAGAATCGCCTAGGGATTCATCTATATATTTAGTAAATCTAAACGATCTTAGCGGGAAATATGCCTATGATGGCGTTGAAGTCACTGACATGCAGAAATTAAATGCTAAACTTAAAAGAGGAAAGAATATGTGGATCAATGATATGTATTGGCTATTCATGCCTTTCAAACTAACCGATCCCGGTGTAAACGTAAAATATATTCGAAACGATACAACTCTATCAGGATTGGAGGCGGAAATATTAGAACTTCGTTTTGACAATGTTGGAAATTCGCCTAATAATAAATACCAAATCTACATTGACAAACAAGACCAACTAATCAAACAATGGAACTTCTATGCCGAGGCCAGTCAAGACACTGTCTCTAAAATATGGCCTTGGGATAATTACAAATCCTATAATGGATTACACTTATCCGCAGAACGCTCTGACAAAAGTGGACCTTCTAATGTAAGGGTGTACGATGATTTGGAAGATGAGGTATTTACAAGTTTTGAGCCTTTCGAGTTTTATTAAAGTGTATCAGTCTTTATTTATTGGGTCTGGTATCTTTCCAGCATATAAATTTCCTGAACTGAATGGAATTAAACTTCCTTTTCTTTTAATATACTTAAAAGTATTTAGCCTTTATCTTCTATTCCTCTATACTGTTTAATCTAGCAATATAATCTTCTTATACATTATGATATCCTCCATATGAACTTTTAAAAAGTATGTACCAGGCAAGTATTCTCCTAGGTTTAAATTCTTTTCTTTAGTAGGAGATGAGAAAATCTGCTCGAATAAAAGATGACCGTCTATGCTGAATAAGACAAGCTGATCCATAAAGAAATCAGAACTTATAATAATAAAATCATTTGTCGGGTTTGGATGAACGCTTAACAAGTCTTCAGAAAAAGAAATATTCTCAGTTGCGGTAGTTTCTGTTACAACAGTACTTGTAGTATTTGTAATGATAGGCGCATTAAAATCAAAGTATATTTCTGCTGTATTCTGCAGTTCATCTCCTATAGCTAAGTTTGACCAAGTCTTCAGTTTAAAAACTATAAAACCATCGTTATTCGCATCATCAAAAGGAAGATAGATATCCTTAAAAATAAATTGTACGATATCTCCTTCTATCTCCGTCCGCATAGGGTGACTAGACTCTAAAGGGATAAGTGTTCTTATGTCAAATACAGCCGCATCTATAGAATCTTTTACTACTATATTAACTGCTTCTGCTGATCCCGTATTTTCAAAACGAACCATATAGCTTACAAAATCACCTACTTCGTCTGGAGATATTCTAGAACCGTCAAGACAGGTCTTATCATTAGGATCGAAGGAATTTACAACGAGCTGCCTATATACAAACTGGTTGTTTTGTGGATTAATGTCTAGTCCACTCTCTATAGTGATCTTAGCAATAAAAGATAATACATCATCTCCGTTGAGAGGTGGTTCTTCCACAGGCGTATTCATTTCCATCACAATATCTATAGATCTACTTTCGAAGGGAATCAAGTTTTCATAATTCCAAAAGAGTGTGCCATCACCCGCTACTACAGATGGATCACTTGAGCTTACAAAGTCCATCAGATTTTCTGAATAGTTGAGCAACATTCTACCCGACTGTATCGTATTGCCATTGTTTTTGTATATAATTCTATAATGTGTCTCGAATCCAGGTCTAGCCTGATCGACGGGGATGAGACTTATCTCCACATCATCTTTAGATCCTATCGGTGTTATGCAAAAATCTTGCTCTACTGTCGAACTTATACCTGGGAAACTAACAGTAATACTTTCTGGGAAAAAATTAAATAATGCTGCATTCACGATGACAGGGGTAATCGTATAATCTCCCTCCGGCAGATTCACTGTATACTTTCCTGTAGAACTCGAAATTGTAGCTCCTGTATTCATTCCATCAGAAATTTCATATTTAACCTGAGGTACTAGGCCATCATTCTCGTTACATCCTGTATTATCAAAATCGAATATATTTTCTCCTTTAATTTTGTAAGGCTGACTTGAAAACGTATAAGGACAATAAGAGTTCACAATGACGTTATCCATATCATTTAAGACCAGTTCCTGCTGAATAGACTCTAATTGCTCCGCATCTGCACATATAAACTTAAGGTTAGGATTAAGACCTAAACTTATCGATTCTTCCGATCCGTTTTTTATAAACAGTTGGGTCAACTGATTATTGTCACAAAATAAAGATGAAAGATTGACACATTCTGAAGCATCTATGACGGACAATTGGTTATTACTTACATTTAGATCTAATAAATTAGTACAACCTACTAAGTTGATATCAGAAAGATTTCCATCAGACATATGTACATAGCTCAAATTACTTAGATTACCAAGATCCAAAATGCTAAGCTGTGAATCATAAATCATAATATCTGTCAAGGCAGAACATCCAGAAAGATTTAAATGCTCCAATAAATTGGCACTTTGCAGATCAAGTGAAGTAAGCCTTGCACAATTTGTCAAATCTAAAGAGGTAAGTTCATTTGTTTCTAATAAATCAAGAAGTGACAAATTCGTAAGCCCAGATAAATCAAGCTCCCCCCGTAAACTTCCAGAATGTACCACTAAGTCTTCCAATGCATAACATTCTAAAAGAATCAAGTTTTCAAGCGAAGATTGCAAAATCATAACACTACTTAAGGCACTGCATCCTGTAGCATCTAAAGAAACTAAGGACTGTAAATCGAATATTTGTACCTCAGTCAATTTTGTAAGACCAGAGACATCTAGATTCGTTATTGCATTCCTATCCAAGAAAAAAAACTTAAGATTTATCAAATCACTTAGATCAATCTCTGTGATATTATTATCTTCTAGGTCAAGCGTTTCTAAGCCAGTACATCCTTTTATATTTATATCTTCTAGCATCCCATGACGTAATTCCAGACTAGTTAATGCTATACAATCTTCAATATTAATAGAGATTAAGTTTTGATTCTCCCTAACTCCCAAAAACTCCAGATTAGCTAAACCCGATACATTAAGTTCAGATAATACATTCTCCGAAATTTCTAGATTTTCTAGATTAGGAAGTCCACCCTGATTACTTAAACTTATATCAAAAACCTCAATTTTATTTCTATGCAAAATCAATTCTCTTAGCTCCTTAAGTGCTACGATGTCTAATGTAGAAAGATTATTCCTAGAGCAATCCAGCTTTTCTAAGGCTATAAAAAATTCTATACCATCTAAGTTATTTATTCCCATGTTACTCATAAAAAGCTCAGAGATAAGTGACGCTTCGGATTCTTGTATCTGACCATCATCATTTATGTCTACATCGTTAGCAATGAGGGCTGATAAAAAATTAGGATCTGGGATAGACACGACTTGCGCATTCATATAAAGACAAGTAGATAGAAACAGTACTATAGGTAGAATTTTTTTCATGAGATTTATTTTCTGCTATAAATATAAGGTAAAAAAGAATAGTGTTATATTAAACCCATTAATCCATCTGGTATCTAGAAAGGTAATAATTAAAAGCATGAAAGTAGAGGTGAGAAGTTTTGGCATTTGTCCTGAGGGAGAAGCTTCCTTGTATGAATTAGCTAATGATCATGGAATGCGCGTACACTTAACTAATTATGGCGGAATTGTACAGTCCTTATTTGTTCCTGACAAAAATGGAATTTTAGATGATGTAGTCTTAGGTTTTGATACACTACAGCATTACGTAGACGGTCATCTTTATTTTGGAGCACTAATAGGGCGTTACGGAAATAGAATAGCTGGCGGAAAATTTACTATAGATCAGAATACCTATCAGCTAGCTGTAAATAATGGCCCCAATTCATTACATGGTGGTCTCAAAGGTTTTGATAAAAAACTATGGAAGGCAAGCGTAAGCCAGATGGAAGAATCTGTCAGTATCCAGCTCAGTGCAGAAAGTCCCGATGGAGAAGAGTCATTTCCCGGCAAATTGCAAGTAAAAATAAGCTATACTCTAAACAACAAAAATGAGTTCTCTATCCAGTACCAAGCAAGTACAGACCAAGCAACAATACTTAATCTTACACACCATTCATACTTTAACCTTAAAGGTGCAGGTAATGGCAATATTATGGATCACGAGCTCTACATCAATGCTGATACAATTACACCTACAGATAAAGAAATGATACCGACAGGTGAATTCCTACCTGTCACAGATACAGCTTTCGATTTTAGATCAGCAAAAAGAATCGGCTTAGATATAGACAAGAAAAACCCTCAGCTAGTATACGGTGGAGGCTATGATCACAATTATGTACTGAACACTAACAATCTAGAACTTGCAGCAAGGGTGAAAGAAAATACATCAGGAAGAGTATTAGAGGTATATACTACAGAACCTGGTCTCCATTTATATACTGGAAATTTTATAGGAGATATTACTGGAAAAGAAAAAAAGAAGTACCACAACAGATCTGGTTTTTGTTTAGAATCACAGCACTTCCCCGATTCTCCAAATCATCCTCATTTTCCCACCACTGTATTGAGACCGGGTGAAGTTTTTTCTTCAGAGACGATATATAAGTTTTTCACAGAATAATAAGCGTGCGCTGAGGACTAAAAAAGTAAAAGGACTCAGAAATCAATCTGAGCCCTTTCTAGAAATTCATTTGTATTTATATTATCTACTTTTTTCTCCCACCGTCTAATTCGTCTTGCAACTTATCTAGTTTTTCCCATTGCCCTTTAGCTGCAAGTGAAGACTGCCTCGCCCATGTACTAGGATCGTGCATCTGATATCTAGGACCTGCTTTGCTTAAGATCTTTCTTAATACATCGACCTTAGTCTCTGATAATTTCTCAAATGTCTTAATTTTAGCAGCGTGTAATAAGGCTTCTATCTTAGGTCCTATCCCTTCGATCTTTTTTAGATCATCTTTTTTAGAACCTCCTTTACCAGAAGATTTAGAGCCTTTATTTGCTTTTTTGCCACCATCTAGCTCATCCTGTAACTTATCTAACTTGGTCCATTCTCCTTTCCAAGCTAGTCTTGCCTGCCTTCCCCAGGATCCTGGGTCATGCATTTGGAATCTAGGACCAGCTTTAGTAAGAATAGCTCTGAGCACATCGACTTTAGTATCAGAAAGTTTCTCAAAAGTTTTAATTTTTTCAGCATGTAGTAAGCTTTCTATTTTGGGACCTATCCCCTCGATCTTTTTAAGATCGTCTTTCGAAGCTTTTGATGTAGACTTAGTAGTAGTTTTTTCTTTTGCTTTTTTCTCTACTGGCTTAGATCCACCTACTTTCTTACCTCCATCTAACTCCTCTTGTAGCTTAGTCAATTTAGTCCATTCTCCTTTCCAGGCAAACCAGGCTTGCCTTCCCCATGATGAAGGGTCATGCATCTGATATCTAGGACCTGCATCTGTAAGGATTTTCTTTAGCTTGGCTTCCTTAGTTTCGTATACTTTCTTGAAGCTATTTATCCCAGCATTGTTTAATAGTCCTTCTATTTTTGGACCTACTCCTTCGATCTTTTTTAGATCATCAGGCTTGACTTTTTTGGAAGCTTTAGCAACATTTTTTATTGGCACTTTTTTCTCTACTGGCTTAGCTTCACTAACTTTCTTACCTCCGTCTAATTCATCTTGTAACTTAGCTAACTTCATCCATTCTCCTTTCCAAGCATACCAAGCTTGCTTATTCCATGAGGATGGATCATGCATCTGATATCTAGGACCCGCATCCGTAAGGATTTTCTTTAGCTTATCTTGTTTAGTTTCATAGAATTTCTTGTAACTCTTAATTCCTGCTGCATTTAATAGACCTTCGATCTTTGGACCTACTCCTTCTACTTTTTTAAGATCATCATTCTTAGGTGCAGCTTTTACTTCTACTATTTTCTCTACAATAACCTCGTTTGGTTTTTTAGCCAATTCTTTTTGCAGCATTGTATTCCTAGATTTCATATTTTCTAGGGATATGAGTAATTCTTTGACCTCTGTTCTCACTTGTTTTAGATTAGAATCAGAAGTTTCGCTTTTAGCCTTCCACTTATTAAGTGCTTTTTCATCTACAACTATTTTCTCCACCTCTTTGATCACTTCTACTGGTTTCTCGACTTCTACGATCTTCTCTATAATTTTCTCTACCTCCACTTCTTTGATCACTTCTACGGGGCGGTCCACTATCTTTTCTACTTCCACAATCTTCTCTACCTCTACTATTTTCTCTACCTCTACTTCTTTGATCACCTCTACTGGACGATCCACTATTTTCTCTACTTCCACTTCTTTAATAACTTCTATAGGTCGGTCCACTATCTTCTCTACTTCCACAATCTTTTCTACCTCCACTATCTTCTCTACTATCTTCTCTACTATCTTCTCTACTTCTACCTCCTTGATCACCTCTACTGGACGATCGACTACTTTTTCTACTTCTACGATCTTTTCTACTTCTACAATTTTCTCTACTTCTACCTCCTTAATCACCTCTACTGGACGATCGACTATTTTCTCTACTTCCACTTCCTTGATCACTTCTACTGGACGATCCACTATTTTCTCTACCTCTACTATCTTTTCTACTTCTTTGATCACCTCTACTGGGCGATCTACTATTTTCTCTACGATCTTCTCTACTTCTACGATTTTTTCTACTTCTACTTCCTTGATCACTTCTACTGGCCGGTCCACTATCTTTTCTACTTCTACTATCTTTTCTACTTCCACTTCTTTAATCACCTCTACTGGACGATCTACTATTTTTTCGACCTCTACTATTTTCTCTACTTCCACTTCCTTGATCACTTCTACTGGTCGGTCGATGATTTTCTCTACGATCTTTTCTACCTCCTTGATCACCTCTACTTCCTTCGGTTTCTTATTTAGTAATGCTTTTGTGTTATCTAGATCTGAAGCTATGCCATTGTATTTAGACTCCCAAGAACCTAACTTAGATTCCATACCTGCGACACTACCTCTAAGAGACTTGAGTTCGTTAGCTAGACTATCTCTTTCTTTTGTGAGGGTCATCTTATCTCCTTCTAACTTACTTATTCTTTCTGTTTCTATATTGTACTGCTCCTCTATGCCATTATAGCTTCCTTTCAGAGCTGTATAATCTTCGTGCAGCTTACTATACTTCTTATCTATATCGACATAGTCTTTATCTCTCTTATTAAAGTTTGCTTTCCAGCTATTGATAGATGAAGCTAATTCGTTCTTCTCTCCTTCTAACGTTTTATTTTTCCCTTCTAAATTACTATATCTAGAGATAGAACTATCATAATCTCCTCGTAACTTAGAGTACTTTACTTTACCAGATTCTACTTCTCCTTCTAGTATGGACAACATCGGCTTTCTCCATAGATATCCTATTATCCAGCTCAGGATAGATGCTCCAAGCATCCATAATAATGGTAACCAAATACACATAATATATTTTGTTTTAGATTTTTTATAATTTATTATTTTTACTTGAGTGTCACTTCCACTCTTCTATTCTTCGACTTACCCTCTGCAGTACTATTATCCGCGACTGGTCTATCTGGACCATTCCCTGATACGGTCATTTTATTACTAGAAATCCCACCATTTTCTGCAAGATAATCTAATACGAATGACGCACGTTCTAGAGAAAGATTGACATTGTAATCCCTGTTTCCTACATTGTCTGTATGCCCACTTACTGCAAGCTTAGCATCAGAGACATTATCTAGATAGAATCGTAAGTCTGAAAAATCCTTTCTCTGCTGAGCGGAAAGTGCAATATCATTTTGTCCCGTTGCAAAGTATAAGGTAATAGGCTTACCGTATAGTCGATCCTTGATAGAAGCAATTCTATCTCCAGAATCTACCAATTTTCCAAAAGCAAAATCTACACCTTTGTTTAGCGTATCTCCACTGAACCAGTTAGAGGAAAGAAGCTTAGAATCGGTAGTCACTTGATTACCCGCAACACCATAATTTTTAAGAATTTGTTTTACATCCTCAGCCCTAGACAAACCTAGGTTAGAAAAAACACCGCTGTCATTTGATTCATCGGATTTGTAGTATCCTGTTACATTCAAGGATCTATCCGAGTGTGTTTTCAGATAGTCTGCTGTTTTCTTTAGTTGGTCATCCGCCTCAACACCTACAGGAACAAGGTGCTTAGAACTAGATCTCATAAATTCTAAATGTGTCTTAGCATTAGAAGTAAAATTACTTCCATCAGCTACGGACCATAATCCAAGTGCATTTAAATTTTTAGTGGCTTTTTGTACGGGTTCTATGTAAGAGGTAGTAGTTTTTTCTGAGGTGGACCCAATGCCACATAAGTATTTCTTGAAAAGGAAAATACCTATAATAAACCATACCAATAGAACTAAGAGTAATAATAAAATAGAACGTCTCATCTACTTAGTGTGTGTTTTAAAGAGTTAATTAATAAAAGTATTAAAGTCGGTATATATTTTAGACTACGATACTTTCTTTTAGTAACTCTTTAAAACACAAGTTTTTGTAAATAGCTAATATTTATCTATAAGCGGTCTAATCTGCTTCATATATCTCTAACATCCTTGCCGATGGATCTTTTACATCTCCACACCATCTAGGTAACCACTGGTAAGGTGTCAACTGATCACAAGCTGCTCCGTAAAAATCTAAGAATAATTTTCTATAGTAATATCCCTCCTTAGTTTCTGGAGTGTGGAAAGAGAACTTAGTTCTTTCTGTCTCATATTCTACATCTGTAATAATAGAATCAATATGCGATCGTATAATCTGCGACCAAGACTTATTCTTTTTACTTACAGAGTCTGAAAATCCGTTCTTTCTTCTCCACAAAACAGAGGCCGGTAATAAATTATCTTTTTCGAATGCTTTCCTAATAAGATATTTTTCCATTTTGCCCTCTCCGAACATGCGTTGTTCCGGTTCTATTCCCATGTAATATTCCATAAATTTCTTATCTGCAAATGGAACTCGTGCCTCTAATCCAGCACTAGAAACAGATCTATCTCCCCTTAGCATGTCAAAATAATGTATATCCTCTAATAGCCTTATAGCCTCCTCTTGAAATGCATCAGGAGAGGGCGCATTCTGAAAATAAAGGTAACTTCCGAATTCATCTGCAGTTTCTCCAGAAAAAACAACCTTGACATCAGAATGATCCTTTATCCAATTAGAGACTAGCTGATGACCTACCGATGCTCTTATCGTAGTAACGTCATAAGACCCACAGAAATAAACTGTTTCTTTAAGTGCTTTGATAAACGTTTCCTCTGTTGCTTTGATAGAGTGGTGCTTGGTTCCTATATGATCAGCTACTTCTTGAGCTGCAATCAGATCGGGAGAACCTTCCATACCGATAGAAAAAGTCTCAATATCTTGCGGATCATCTGCTGCTTCAGCAACAATAGCAGAAATGAGACTAGAATCCAGACCTCCACTTAGCAAACACCCGACGTTCCTATCTGACATCATCCGCTTTTTTACCGACTCCCTAAGTAAAGTATTAATTGTAGCTAGGTGTGTCGATTCTTTTTGATCACTGTGTATAGCAAACTTTAGGTCATAATATGTATTGAAAGACTCCGCCTCACCATCTGTCCACCAAGTACGAGGAGGAAAATGAATTACTTTATCTGTAAATGAAAGCGCTTTAGCTTCGCTAGCAAAATATATGGCGCCACTATCTTGTCTGCCCATATACATCCCTCTTATACCGAGATGATCCCTAGCAGCAAACACTTGTTGCTTATTCGTATCATAAATTACAAAAGCAAATTCCGCATCTAATTCTAAAACCGTCCGTTCTATCCCGAAATTTTTATACATATGTAAAATAACTTCACAATCACTCTGGGACTTTATGTCAAACTTGTATTTCTGCTCAAGATCCTTATGATTAAACACCTCCGCATTAGCAATGAGATATATTCCATCGAGTAACATAGGCTGATCACTAAAACTATTAACTCCATTAATTCTCAATCTATGGAAACCCATTGTTACTTTCTGATCTATCTCTATTATCTGAGAATTATCTGGACCTCTATGAGCTACCTTTTCCGACCATGTTTTTAGGCTTTCTAAGCCCATATCTGATTCTATTGCTGCAAATATTCCGCACATATTCTTATTTTAAGTTACTATCGAATGCAATATTAAAATATTTAATTATAAATTGCAAACAAATTAAATTATTAAATGATAAGCGACACTTAAATTAAAATATTAAATGATAGATGACACAGATGTTAAAATAATTAATAGTCTACTCGCTAATTCTAAGTTGGCGCTGACCGAATTATCAAAGAAGGTAGGGATTTCTAATGTAGCCATACAACAACGCATCAGCAAATTAGAGAAAAAGGGCATAGTCAAGGGTTTTACAGCTCATATAGATTATAAGTCATTAGGGTTCTCAACAACTGCGTTTCTAGGTATATTTCTAGAAAAAGCAAAATTTTATAAAGATGTCATCAAAGAGCTTAACGAGGTAGCTGAAATATCTGAAGCACACTTTACTACTGGGAACTACTCAATATTTGCTAAAGTATATGCTCGCAACAATGATCATCTGATGGAAATTTTGAATACAAGAATCCAGAATATTTCTGGCATAGCTAGAACAGAAACCTTTATTTCTTTAGAAGAAGGTATACTTAAACCGTTATATTTATAAAATTATAATATATAATTTGTTAATTTGTAGTGTTTATATTTCAGACAAATTCTTAAAAATTATGAATTCTGGGCTCGGGAATCCAGTAGTATACATTTATATATTTTTGAAAAACAATGATTTATGTAAAAAAACAGGCATTTATTCTGTTTTACATATGTCACTATTTCATTAAGGATGCGTCTCATTAGTACAATTTATTTACATACTTTAATTAATTAACTAAACGAAAAATCATGTTAAAAGAATTTAAGGATTTTATTATGACGGGGAATGTCCTCGACTTTGCGGTTGCAGTAATCCTAGCAGGAGCTATTGGAGCAGTAATCAACTCATTTGTAGGCGATGTGGTTATGCCAGTTGTAGGACATTTTGCCGGGGGAATGGACTTTGCTGATATGCAGTATGTTCTAGGATCTGAGGTATTAGAAGACGGAACAACTAAGGTTACTGCTATCAAGTACGGAAAATGGATCAATACAATTATCAGCTTGATCACTGTAGGTTTTGTTCTATTTATGATGGTTAAGGGTAAAAACAAAGCAACCAACCATGTAGAAGAAGCAGCAGGTCCAACTCAGGAAGAGTTACTAGCAGATATAAAAGAATTACTTAAGAAGTAATCCTCTATAGGAATAAAAAAAAGCCAGCTTCTAATGAAGCTGGCTTTTTTTTTGGGTTAACGATAGAAGCATACTCCCAACTTCTATATTTTATTTTTTGTAATGGAAGCTAAATTTTATATTCTACTTTCTTTCCACACTGTTTGGGAGAATTCGGTTACTCGTAGTTTAGGGTTATGGATTGGAGCCGTGGGCGAAGCCTACTCCGAACCTCTCTTATAAACCTTTCTTACACTTATATTATTTTTCTATTACTTTTTTAGTTCAGATTAAACCTCATCGTTACTCCTCCCTCTATAGATGTAGTCGGGAAACCAGTAGATATATACGGCGTCCTCTTACTATAATCTACAAACATCCTAATCGTGAAGTTCTCACTTACATCATAGTCTAGAGCGGGGTTTATAGATAGTGTTCTACTACCTCTAGTAGGTTCGGCTCGCGTTCCAGAATCTACCTGATGTCTGTAAGTTACATCATCCCTGAAGGCTACGTCACAACTGAAGAGAAGATCTCTTCCTCTTTGATCATTGACATTACCTTTTCTTCCTCTACGTTTTCCTCCATTAGCATCTTCATTCGTATCATCTTCTTTTTCATTATCCTTATTATCTCTGTCTCGTCTGCTTCTCTTTTTGTTTCCTTTATCACCTGTAAGGAAACCTATATTGACATTCTTAAAAGTATAGCCTAGACCGAAAGTCCATTCCGTACCTCTAGCTTCTAGTAATTCCGCATTCGCAATAGAAAGACCTAGTTGTCTATTCTTAGAATACTTGAAATCCATATTCATATCGTTCTTAGTCTTCATACTTAGACCAAACAGAGGCTCGAAACGTTCGTCTATTATTACAGCAGGTATTTCTATTCTAGAATAATAATTCCCTGTAACCAACTTAGTAGTTGAAAATGGATCAGCAAAATTATACTCTGGGTCACTGATAAAGTTACTTACCTTAAGTGTAGAAGAATATCCATGCTCTATAGAGAAACTAGAAAATAATTCTTTAAACCTTTCTAGTTTAGATAGACCTTTATAACTAAGTCTCCAGTTAGGTAGAGGAATGTAAGAAGAGCTGCTTACCTGTCTTTCTATATCTGTACTAACATCATACTGATCTATATCTCTTCCAGTATATGCAGCAAGAAAAGATGGTACAAGAACTTCTGAGCTCAGCTTACCATAACCCTGGGCATAGTCTTCGCCATCTTCAGAGTGAACACCTGCTCCAACCTCGTTTTCTAACCTTCCAGAGACATTTACTCTATTCTGTTCGAATTTTTCAAACAAGTCATTGATCTGTGAATCTGAATCTTGGAATAAAGTATTCAGAGACATATAACTTACCTCGAAAGAACCTAAATCTCTCTCGGCAAGTTGCGTAAAGTTTTCCTCCTCCCCTACAAAAGCTTTGTTTTTAAACTGTTCTGTATGATTTTTTCTGTAATTTTTCTTAAAATTCACATCTATCTTAAGATCTTTCCAAGGCTCGATATCCACATCGGCTGTATAGTTCCTTACCTGATCTTGTATCACTTGCTGGTTCAGTGCACGGTGATTACTTATCCATCCACGCTCAGCTGCCTGATAGAGATAATTATTTCTGTCTCCTAAACTAATATCAGGTTGCAGACCTAGCACAAAATTCCATCCTGGCGCCTCGAAACCATTAGACATTCCTAGGTACTCCGTCTCGGGTGTAAAACCAGGAATTATAGTATAGAAGTCTTCTCTATAAGAAAAATCAACTTTTCTTAGCATTAGTAGAGGTCTCACTAGTAACTTCTCCACTAGTGATTTCCCAGTTTTTTCTTTTTTCTTTTTCTTACCGTCCTTTCCAGCTTTTTCTAGATCCTCTTTTGTAATCTGCTTAGGGGTTTTTTTCCGTTTACTATTTCCACCTCTAGATCTACGTTGCTTCTTATCGAATCCTTTCAGATAAGAAAACTTATCGTATAACTTGTCAAAGTTAAAAGTTGCATTAAGTGATCTATTCTGTGAGTTCTGGATCATATTTCCTAGCGTCTCCGCAGGCTCTATTTCGATTGTATTAGGATTATCATTACTTACAGCTTGAAGAGATCCTGCGGTCCATGCGTATTCTGACTTATATTGTGCCTTAAGATTTATCCAATCAAAGCCTGGAATATTTTTCATCGGTACTGTGTAGTTCACAGCAAGATTGTGAATGTAATTTTTGTTTCTACCGAAATCTCTTAGGTTATCATTCCTGTATTGGTTTACGGCATTCGCGTTATCTCTAACTTCTATGGTTACATCTTCTCCTCTCTCATTTTGCCAATCTCTATTTTCTGCAAATTCAGAAATACCAACCTGACGGTATTCGTCTATAACAGATTCGTTCGTAGCACTAAAGGTCATCTTAAGCGCTTTTGTAAAATCCCATCTTAGATCATATTCTCTTCTCCAGTTAAACCGCTGATCATTAAACTTAAACTGCGGAGAGGCTGGTTCTCTAAATTCTCTTTCACTCTGATATCTATTTATCTCATTACCAAAGCTAAATGAATTAGGTAGCGGATTAAAGTTTATTTCTTTGACAAACTTCAATAGCTTACTTTTCGCAATTTTCTTAAACGGTTGGAAAAATTTAGACTTTCTAGAATAGTCATAATTTAGGCCTAGTCTGTACTCCTTAGCGTTATCACTTTTCAGCAGAGGATCTCTCCTTTGTGTTTCTGTAAAAGAATAACTTGCACTTAGGTTTTCTATATCCCATGGCTTAGGAGCACCTTCTTTTTTCTTGCCTCCACTCGGCGAACCATTCCCTCTTTGTTTTCTTACATTCGTTAAGTTTATCGTTCTTATAGTCGTTACATCCTGAGCTCTACTCTTGATCTCGTCTATTTCTTCTGGCGTATCAGCAATCTCTATTTTCTCATCTACGGTAAGATCTAGATCATAGGGATCAAACTTAGGATTTCTTGTACTCTTAGAATACTGTGCATAGAAAGGAATACTGATGTTCCAGTTATTAGGTAAGAATTTTCCTAATTCTAGATTACTCGCCAGATCATATTCTACAACCTCATCAAAAGATCGCTCCTGTAATTTCTGATCTAACCCACCCCATCCTACACTGCTATAACTTCCTGAGGCAGACAAGTTACCTAGATCTGCTAGTTGCATATCCATCCTCGCTAGACCTGCTATTCCTCCGCCCTCTTCTAGTCCACTAGCTCTTAATTCATTAATCCACACCTGTCCACAATACCCTTCTACTGGTGCGCTGGCATCTTCTTTTTTACTATTGACTCTTATGCCTACTTGAAACCCTTTAACAAATCCCAAATTGGGATTACCTAGAATCCTTACCGTATTAGTAGGCTTTTCTGGATCCGTGCCTTCATACACATTGAGGAAATCTACATCTCCCGCTTGGTTTCTTTCTTTCTTAATCTCTGTAAATAATGCTAAAGGAAAGTCAAACATATTTTCCGGAATCCATACCCTATCTGAAGCATCATCTGCGGGCTTATCAAAATCTGATAATTTCAGCGGAATCTCATATTCATAATAGTTATTCACATAATCCTTACCCACCCGTAAGAATATACTTACATCATCATCTTCGATATTATCTACTCCCGGGACATTCTCAGCATGAACAAACATCTGCAGACGCTCAAACCGTCGCATATCTAGCTGTGTCAATTTATTTATAGCCACCTCGCAAGAATCAGCTGCTCTTAGATTACAAAAGTTCAGCGCCATAGACTTTTCATCTTGGAGAACATTAGCAAAAGAACTGAACAAACGTTCCTGCACGATACCTCTAGGACTTACATACCCAAATGGCACTTTCTGTGTGTTCTCCTCTATACCTATATCATCTACCGAAAACATCAGATCATCTGGAGCTTCATCTATAGGAACATCTGGTGCAAGACCATAACACAAGCTTTTCGCTCTTCTCCACTGACTTCTTACCATCTCGAACTCAGCAAGACGCAAGGTTTTTTCTGTTGCAAAATCCTCTACAACCATCCTCATAAACTGTATAGATCGGAAGCCCTGTATCCCATTTACATTTTCCTCCGCGCTATTTAGTGGTATTCTTACTTGGTACCACACCTCGTCTGGATGTGTTGCATCATCAGGTACTAACTCACTTACGATATATGGATTATTCGCTGCATTTAGTCTCCCTCCTTCATTTTCTAAATTAAGCACATAGCGATAGTAACTTTCGCCTTCGTCTAGAGAAAAGTTATTATTTAGGTCTTCAGCATCTGGGTAAGGATTTCCTCTCTCATTCTGAGTTCCATCTGGAGCATTCCCCTGAGGTTTGTTGAATCTAGAATATCTGTCAAATATTGAACTTCCCTCAGGCCACGATTCATCATTGAAAAACAAATAGTTATCATTAGAAGGATCGGCTTCTAATCCTTGATCCTGCCATCCTTGAGATCTGATTTCTTGTAACCAGCCATCAAATTTTTCTCTTTCCCCACTATCAGTTAGACCATCTAATCCTAGATCTTGCGCCTCTCTGTTTTCGAGATCAAAGGCATTGTTTGTAGGACTAGTAAGCGGCACTGTTGCCAAATTAGTTTCGGCTATAGGAGCTGTATTATTATCTACTGGAATGGTATTTTCAAAAAATTGTTGGTTATCATTTAGTATATCTTCAGATACATTCCCAAGATGAAACTCTATTTTTCCCTGCTCTCCTGCAAGGTGCTCTTTGTCTCTTATATCTATATACGGATTAAGTATCCAGAATTCTATAAACTCATAATTTGCTGCTTCGAAATCATTGTTGTTAAAATAACGCATGATTCCTGCCCACCTAGTTTCTGGCTCTTTCAGCTTTACTCTTCTCAGGTTATTATCATATTCCAGACCAGCAGAAATCTGGTTGGATCCTAACATACGACCATCCGGTGTATCGTAGTTATATGGACCTCTTTCATCTGGTCTATATCCTAGATCAAAAGTCCTGAGATTAGCTAACTGACCCGCTGCTAATTCCCTATTGAAAAATGCTCTCTGATCTACTATCCTACTATAAGGATCCATGTTGTCTTGCTCAGATGCCGTAGAGGCAAGGTCTATTACATACCAACTTAGGTTTGCTCTGTTAGATCCATAAGCTAGATCATTTACAAGATCAGATTCTGGATATTCATCGCTATTTTCGCCACTGTCAGGAACACTTGCAAGGAACCAACGGTTCACCTGTGAGCCTAAGGGAAATCCATTTATAGCCCCCTCAAAATCATCTATACTTACCGCACCCTCATTCTGGTCTGGGAGATTTATAGCACCACTATGACCAGGTTTTAGTGCCGCTACTTCTGCACTGAAACTAAAGTTAGAAGGTTCCTTCGTACTGTAGAAAGGTAACTTATCCACTATTCTTGTCAGCGCTTCAGATTCCGAGCTATAATTCATGTCTAGACCGAATACTCTATTGTTAATCGGATCATCTCCTATGTTTACTTTTTGTGTAAAAGGTCGCTCAAATAATCTTAGATAAGTAGCTCCAAAATTTAACTTCTCACTGACTTCGTAGTCTGCCCGCATCCCGAGCATGGTCTTCTGTTGTAGACTGAAGACCGAATTATCCTCGAAGGTGGCATTAATCGGAACGCCCGATTGCAGATAGGCTGGATTAATAATCCTAACTTTTCCTATACCGTAATCAACTTCATAATCTACGCCTTCTTGCAGTAGATCTCCTCCTGCTGTAACTCGCACAGATCCCTGTGGAATATTCCATGCTCCTAAGCTTATTTCTGATGACGAGCTGGATTTCACCTTGACCTTCATCACAAACTTATTTTTTTCTAAGCTCTGTCTAGCGATTACTACTGTTGTATCATACAACTCTTGAAATTTGTAAAACTCTGCATCCGCAGGATCTGGTAATAGTAAGTCTAAGGAAGAGCCAAATGGTTCCAACACAGGAAATACAACTGTAGCTGTTCTTTCTATAATGGTTACTCCAGGCACAAAATCAAATACTCCGTCTGACTGTGGATCTCCTAAAGAGTTCAGCCTATCTAACTGAAATAGATTCAGTAAGGGCTCATTTTTCGCAACAGGTAGAAACTTTGTTAAAATACCTAGTGTATCGTTCTCATAGAATATATCAAATTCGAAATCCTTTCTATCAAGATTAGACGTTCTCATCGGATATACATTCTTCATCATCAGATCCCAAGTCGGGTGATCTATCCTCTGGTTAGAACTTTTTATCATTTTGACATAAACCACAGATTCTGGATTCACAACACCCATAGTATCTGTATCAGAAACAAGACTCTCATCACTTAATTCCCCCACTTTATATAAGGTATCACAGTTTTCTACAAAAAAGTAATCGTAAGCAACTCCTAATACTTGATTTGGTTTCAGTTTGACATTAAGAGAAATAAATCCTAACTCTGGACTGTAAGTAAATTCTGAGCTGTTCAGTAGTCTCCCTCTAAACACCTCAAAATCCCTGGTCTGCGTTAGATTATACTGACTACTCTTCAGCATAGAACTCGTATTATCTTTTCTCCTAGTAACATCATCTGTTGCTAGTCCATCTTCTATATACAATTCGTTAGCACCATTAAAAGGTAGTCTGAAGTTACCTCTTCCATTACCAATCTGTGGATTATCAATAGGTTCATACTGAGCCATATTATTAGAGTACTTGTCTGCATCCGGTTCAGCAAGGTCTCCTATCGCACATATTGTTGTACTATTAAGCTGGTAATCTGGTCTATCATCCGATATCCACACCTGGATATTGTTCATTCTAAATGGCGTATCTAAGAAAGGCAAACTTCCTAGCGTGGCTTCGTAAGTGTTTCTATGATAATGTGATATAAAAAAGTGTCTATTCTCATCGTACTCATCCGGTCTTATTTCTATCTCCTGGAGTGAACTACCGTTCTTGGTTTGGACGCTCTGGCTTTTAGATTTTTGCTGAGAAGCAAGTAGGGTCAGACGTAATTTCCCAAACTGTAACTCTGTCTTCAGTCCAAAAAGACTTTGCGCACCCTGTATGAGTGAGCTTCTTAGTGGAAGGCTCACATTACCTGCCTCTATGGTTTTGATAATATCATCTTCTGAGAACTCTTCTGTATCGTATTCTAGCTTTATTTTTCTGTCAAAATCAAAGGTCGCTTGAGTATCATAGTTAAACCCTAGCTTCATTTTCTTACCGATCTGACCATCGACATTCATCTTTATGTCCATATCAAAATCAAATCCACCTCTCGTTTGTTGTCTTGTATCTAGGTTAGGATTGAGCGTTTTTTGGTAATCTCCTCCGAAAGTCAGATCTATGTTTCCTTGTGGTTGTATATCCACTTCGGTACCTCCGAAGAGACGATCTACTAGGTTATTCTGTATATCTATCTTGGAAATAGGATCTACGATACCACTTTTAGATTTATATCCGTCAGAAAGACCTGCTAGATTCTTAAAATAAGCTTTGTCTTGCTCTTCGTTCTGCCAGTTAACATACTCCTCGAAAGTCATATAAGTAGGCGTACGATAATATTCTTCTCCTATTTTCTCAAAGATCAGATATCTATCCGTTAAGGGATCATATTCTACCTTCTGTTCTAGGTTAGAAGGTTTTATGTCAAATGGGTTTGTCGCAGGATCACTGATGAAATCGTCATATCTATCGTTAAGTGGGATAGTATCTAGCGCAACCTCCTGATTTTCAACATCTAAATCGTAAATTCTTGGACCTGATGCCATAGAAAACATCTGTCCGATTACTCCGATTATACTTACAATTACTAGCTTCAGTCTCAACTATAGTATCTTTTCTTATTAAATCACAAATATGTAAATCCTACTTTAATCGTATTAAAGACGGATAAATAACGTAAATATGGGAGCAAGAGTATATCAAATTATGATAATTGCCTTAAAACTTCTTTAATGACATCTTCTACTGTTAACGCAGATTCTGTACTTTTCATTACATGATCTAGTTTTTTCTCTATAATTGTTTTGTGAAATCCTAAAGATTGTAATGCAGATAAGGCCTCAGCTTTGACATTCATTGAAGCTTTAGATACAATTTCTACCTTAGAATCATCTGAAATCTTGGCTATCTTGTCCTTTAGATCTAGTATAATTCTCTTAGCAGTCTTGGGTCCAACTCCTTTTACTTTATTGAATGCGGCAACATTTTCAGATAGTATCGCGGTATTTACCTCCGATGGGCTCAAGTAGGATAAAATTACCCTTCCTGTATTCCCTCCTATTCCTGATACTGAAATCAATAAGGTGAACAAATTTCGTTCTTCTTCTGTAAAAAACCCATATAAAGTATGACTATCTTCTCTAATCATCAAATATGTATAGATTTTTGCAGAATCAAGAGCCTCTAATTCAGAATAAGTATTCAGACTGATATTGGCATGATAGCCTACACCATTTACATCTATATATATGTAGGTAGGGGTTTTCAGGGTAAGTTTACCATTAAGATATGCTATCATTGATACGTCTATTAGAAAGTAAAAGTACAAAAGCTATACAATATATTACATATAATCGTAATATGATCTAATTTTAATTCTGTTCCTTTTAGATAATCTATTCAGGATTTTTTTCATATATAGACGCTATTATTAGGACTTCACTACATTTGTACTAAAATTATTATATTCTATGCATAATATCATGATACTTGGAAGCGGAGGAAGAGAGCATGCTTTTGCATGGAAAATAAAGCAGAGTGCGCATTGCGGATCTCTGTTTGTTTGCCCAGGAAATGGTGGTACCGCTAAGATAGCAACTAACCTTGCCATCGGGGTTTCTGATTTTGCTGCTATAAAGGCTGCTTGTGTAGAACACTCCATTGACATATTACTCGTGGGACCTGAGATACCACTCGTAGAAGGTGTCTATGACTATATGGAGGTAGAATTACCAGAACTCGCTGTAATCGGACCATCTAAGACTGCGTCGCAACTAGAAGGATCTAAGGCATATGCTAAGGAGTTCATGATAGAAAATAATATTCCTACTGCAGGTGCTTTTACGGTAACGGTAAATCGTCTTGAAGCAGGAATAGCTCACTTACAATCTTACCCTGGACCTTATGTATTAAAAGCAGATGGGCTTGCAGCGGGCAAAGGTGTGCTAATTATTCAAGATCAGGCCGAAGCCATAACTGCACTGAAAGAAATGTTAGACGGGCAGTTCGGGCATGCAAGTAGTACAGTCGTCATAGAAGACTTCTTAGATGGTATAGAATTTTCTGTTTTTGTATTGACAGATGGAAAGAACTACAAAGTACTTCCAGTAGCTAAAGATTATAAAAGAATAGGCGAAAATGATCAGGGGCTGAACACTGGAGGCATGGGTAGTGTATCCCCGGTAAGTTTTGTGAGTGAATCCTTGATGGAAGAGGTAATACGGTCGATTATAGAACCTACAATGCAAGGTATCCAGAACAGAAAACTAACTTATAAAGGATTCGTTTTTCTAGGTCTTATCAGTGTAGATAACAAGCCTTATGTTATAGAGTATAATTGTAGAATGGGCGACCCCGAAACAGAAGTTGTCCTCCCTAGAATCAAAAATGATTTTATAGAACTATTATCAGCAACTGCTGATGGCAGCTTAGACAAAGTAACGATAGAAGAAGATCCTAGATACTGCACTTCTGTCTTTTTAGTATCAGGAGGGTACCCAGAAAAGTACGAGAAAAACAAAGAAATAACATCTCTAGAAAAGGTAAAAGATAGTATCATTTTCCATGCGGGCACGAGAGAGGATCAAGGAAAAATTGTAACCAACGGTGGACGTGTAATCGCTGTAAGTTCTCTAGGCGCAAACAAAGTGGAGGCACTAGCTCTGTCTATGAGAAATGCTGATATCATAGATTTCGAAAATAAGTATTACAGAAAGGATATAGGCTTCGACATCAACTAATAATGAAGATAAGTTCCACAGAAATATATAGGATCTTAGGTCTAGAAGTAAGTCGTATTCCTGCCCTGTCTGTGGAGGAAATTCATATAGACAGTCGTAAAATCATACACCCTCTAAGTACATTATTTGTTGCACTGGCTGGCAACCATCTAGATGGACACGATTATATTTCTAATGCTTATAATCAGGGAGTGAGAAACTTTCTTATTACTCATCTACTAAGCCATAAAGAATTCCCTGGTGCGCATTTTTATCAGGTAGATAATGCAATTAAAGGCCTACAGAAGATCGCACATTTCTACAAAAATAATTTAGGTATAGAAACGATAGCTATAACAGGAAGTAATGGAAAAACAATTGTTAAGGAATGGCTAGCTCAGGTACTCAGTGATGACTTCCATATATTCCAAAGCCCTCTAAGTTACAACTCTCAGATAGGTGTACCCTTATCCTTGAGCCTTATTCCCGAAAGTGCTAACCTCGCCATAATAGAGGCTGGTATCTCTAGAAAAAACGAGATGGAAAACCTAGCTCATATTATAGAGCCATCAGCGGGTATATTTACGCATCTAGGAGATGCCCACAGTGCAGGGTTCGATAATGAGAAACAAAAACTAGAAGAAAAAATAAAACTCTATTCCTCATGTGAGACGATATACTTCTCTTCTAATCAGCCAGAAGTCTATGAACTTATAAGAAATACTTACTCCTCTAAAAAACTAATAAGTTGGGGAGGGAAAGCAAGTGATTTTCTGCAAGTATCCCGCATCGATCGGCAAGGTAACAAGACAATAATAAAATGTATTACGAAGGAAAAAGAGAAACAGTTCTCTGTCCATTTTATCGATCCTAGCTCGATAGAGAATATTCTTCATGTGATTAGTTATCTGCTATATAATAGCTATACGGAAGAAAGTATAAATAAAAAAATAGCTCGTCTAAGGCCTATCCCGATGCGCCAAGAACTCATCAGAGGCGTCCGAAATTGTATCCTTATAAATGATAGCTACACTGCAGATATCTCCTCTTTACAACAAGCCCTAGAATTCCAAAATTTACATGCAGGCGAACTATCGAAAACGATCATCCTGACAGATTTTCTACAGCAGTCTGAGAATAATGAACAACTGTATAAGACCATCGCTAAGATGATCAGAAAATATGATATACAGAGGGTGATCACTTTAGGAGAAGATATCAGGGAATTAGAAAAATGGATAGAAAATATAAGTTATGCTCATGTCAATGATACGAGTGAAATCTTAGCCGCATCCTTCAGCGATGAAGCCATACTTCTGAAAGGAGCTAGAAGATATCAGCTAGAAAGAGTAGCTCAAAAACTACAGTATCATAATCATAAGGCCAGCTTAGAAATAAATCTTACGGCGCTAGATCATAACCTAAATTTTTATAGATCCTTTATCAAGGAAGAGACTAAACTTATGGCCATACTTAAGGCAGGGGCTTATGGCTCAGGAAGCGTGGCAATAGCCAAGTTTCTCAAAGGCAAAAAAGTAGACTACATAGTTGTCGCCCTCATCGATGAAGGCATAGAACTCAGAGAAAATAATATTACTGCAGATATTGTTATTCTTAATCCTGATCTAGAAAATATAGACAAAATATTTGAGTATAATCTACAAGTAGAAATCTATTCTATAGAACAATTAAAACTGCTTGCTGAGAGATCATCTAGTACAAAGAAAACTCTGAAAATTCATATTAATCTGGATTCTGGTATGCATAGGCTGGGAATACCTGAAGCTGAGATAGCAGAACTGATGTCTACACTCTCCTCATATAAAAACTTATATGTAGAATCTATATTCAGTCACTTTGCCGGAAGTGAAGATCCTTCCTTAGATAATTTTTCTAATACGCAGTATAATTATTTCTTGGAAAAGACGGAGCAGATTAAGACTGTACTAAGGCACAATCCCTTACTACATATGCTTAACTCTTCAGGAATACTTAGATTTCCACATCAGCAGTTAGATATGGTACGCTTAGGACTAGGCATTTATGGTATAGATAGCACTGGACAATGGGAAAATAGGCTTAGAAAAGTACATACCTTGAAGGCATATATCCTACAAATCAAGCAACTAAAAAAAGGAGAAAGTGTAGGGTATAATCGACAGTACATATGTGAGAAAGACTGTACTATTGCTACGGTAAGCTTCGGGTATGCGGACGGACTACCTAGAAATATCTCTGGAAAATCTTATAAAGTTCTAGTAAATGGTGTTTTATGCCCGCTTATAGGAAATATATCTATGGATCTATGCTCTTTGGATGTAAGTAACATTAATCAAGTTTCATCTGGTGATGAGGTAATTATTTTTGGCAATACCCCGTTAATAGAGGAATTAGCAGCTAAAGCAGATACAATTCCATATGAAATACTTACTAAAATATCCGCTAGAGTCAAAAGAGTAGCTTTTACTGAATAAATAAGCTAATTGTGTCTACCTTACATTCTGTTGTATATTATACTTTTCTTCACACTTACAAAGCTCGATTTTTCTATTTTTGTAGTTAAATATTAAAACGCACGATGAATAAGATTTTTGGAATTATTACAATATCACTGATAGCACAGCTGGGATTTGGTCAAAAAGCAGATCCTGTACTTTTCAAAGTTGAAGATCAGGCTGTCCACGTATCAGAATTTGACTATATCTACAATAAGAATAATGGCGACGGAGCAGACTATTCTGAAGAAAGCTTGCAGGAATATCTAGACCTTTACACTAAGTTCAAACTGAAGGTACAGAGAGCAAAAGATTTACAAATAGATACCATAAAAGCTTTACAAGCTGAACTTGAAGGATACAGAAAGCAGTTGTCTGATTCCTACCTAGTAGACAAAGAAGTTTCTAATAGGCTTGTCAAAGAATTGTTTGAAAGAAAACAAAAAGACAGAAGAGTATCACATATTTTTGTAGCAGCAGATGCAAAGACATCTGATGAAAAACTACTAGCAGCAAAGACAAAAATAAAAGAAGCTAAGAAACTGTTAGACTCTGGAAAGAAATTTGGATCAGTAGCCTTAGAGATTTCCGAAGATAACAACTCTGCCATTAAGGACGGCGATATCGGCTTCTATACGGCCATGCTACCAAAAGGATTTTATGAGTTTGAGAATGCGCTCTACAATACTCCTATAGGAAGTGTATCTGATATTGTAAGGACGACAATAGGATTCCATATCCTGAAGATAACCGAAGAAAGACCAGCTAGAGGCGAAATGGAAGTTGCTCACATCATGATGAGAAAATCTAAAGGAAAAGAAACATCGGATGCCAGAGCTAAGATAGACTCTGTCTATTCATTCTTATCACAAGGAGGAGACTTTACCGAACTTGCAAAAATCTATTCTCAAGATACCAAGACTAAAGACAAAGGAGGATATCTAGGATACTTTGGTATCAACAAATATGAAAAGACTTTTGAAGAAGCAGCGTTTGGATTACAAAAGGATGGAGACTTTACAAAACCAATAGAGACTAAAAACGGAATCCATATTATCAAAAGGATAAAGAAAAAAGATCAGTCAAATTTTATGAAAATAAAAGGAAGACTAGAGAATCAGATTTCTAAAGATGATCGATTTACCGTTGCTAAGAAGACACTGGTTAGTAATATCAAAAAAGAAATGGGGTTCACTGAAAATAAGGGTGTTCTAGATAGGTTTACAAAGTCATTAGGCGATGAATTCTATTCGTTTAAGTGGAATGCGCCAGAAGTACAAGATGAGGTATTATTTTCTTTTGGACCTAAGAAACAAACTAGTATAAAAGAATTTGTAGATTATTGTAAAAAGAGTACAAGAACGAGACTGAAGTTTAAGAAAACGACTCCTAAAGTTGAAGCTGTAAAAACACTTTACGATACTTTCGTTTCTGATAAAGCTATGTTATACGAAGAAGGAAATTTAGAGAAAAAATATCCAGAATTTAAGTCACTTATGAGAGAGTACGAAGAAGGTATTTTACTTTTTGAGATTACAAAAAGAGAAGTATGGGACAAGGCTTCGCAAGATTCAGTGGGGCTCAAGGCATATTTTGACCAAAATAGAGATCAGTACGTATGGAAAGAAAGAGCTAAGCTTTGGAAATATAGTGTGCAGTCGGATGACAAAAAACTCATAAATGAGATCCAGAAATTTGCTAAGAAGAATGATATGTTAGCAACTACTAAAAAATTCAATTTATCAGAAAATCCTGTTGTTAAGATTTCGGAAATGACGATAGAAAAGGATAATAAATTAGCAAAAAAGATAAAGTGGAAAAAAGATAAAATTTCTGACGCTTCTATGGAGAAAGGGAAATCTACATTTTATAGAGTTATAGAAATCATTCCCAGTGGTCAAAAGGAGATGGAAGAATCTAGAGGGTACATAATTGCTGACTACCAAGATTACTTAGAAAAGAACTGGGTACAATCACTCAAAGATTCTTACAGAGTGGAATTAATGGACAAAGTATTCAAAACACTCATTAAAAAATAAACGCTATAAAAAAATTATTTATATATCCATCTATTCTACTGCTGCTATGTGCTTGTAATAAAGCACCTGCACCTACAGAAGGAGATAAGCTTCTTGCAAGAATAGGCAATAAAAGTCTGTATCTATCAGAGATAGAATCTTTGATTCCAGAAAAAAGCAGCCAGGCTGATAGCGTGAGAATCATGACAGCATTTGCAGAAAACTGGGCAAGGGAAACTGTCGTATTGTTACAAGCTGAGAAGAGCCTTCCAGAGGATATCAATCTAGATAAGTTAGTAAAGAATTATAGAGAATCCCTGCTGATCAATAATATCGAAAAAGACTTCGTAGAAAAGAATCTAGATACGATGGTTACAATGGAGCAGGTGGAAACGTATTATAATCATAACAAAGATTTATTTTTAATAACAGATCCATTGGTTAAGTGCTGGATTGCTAAGGTTCCCGAAAAAGCGAAAAACCTAGAAAAGTTTTTTAAAACATGGAAGAGGAAAAAGAAAAAAGAAGTACAACAATATTGTAATCAATACGCTGACCTAGGTCTTATAGAAGAAGACACATGGAACTATCTATCTGAACTAAAATTATATTTTCCTAGTAAATTACTAGATAAGGTGAAATTTCAGAAAGGAAAAGTGTTCCAAGATAACTATAACAATAGCGAATACTTTGTATACATTTTTGATGTGATAAAAGCAGGAGAAGAATCTCCACTTAACATGGTAAAAGGTAAGATTGTAAAGTTAATTTTACATCAGAGAAAACAGCAACTTGTCTTAGAGTTTAAAGAATCGCTATATGAGCGAGAACTGAAAAACAATAAAGTAGAATTTTATGTCAATGAATAATTTAATGAAATATCCAGTAGCTTGTTTTTTATTTTCTATTCTGTGTTTATCAGCTCAGAGTCAAGATAGAGTTGTAATAGATAAGATCATTGGTAAGGTGGGTGGTGAGACCATTCTCTATTCTGAAGTAGAAGAGCAATATGCTTACGCCGCTCAGAAATCAGGTAACCAAGATGCAGATTTCAAATGTCAGATTCTAGAATCTATTATTGGACAAAAGTTAATTGTCAATCAAGCAAAGCTGGATAGTATCCAAATACTAGATGAAGAAGTAGAAGAGCAACTTAACTATAGGATGGAGACTGTTCTAAGACAGATGAACGGAGATGAACAATTATTCCAAGAGTACTATAACATGTCTATGAATGAGATGAAAGATAATCTGAGAGATCAGCAGAAGCAGCAAATGCTTGCAGAGAGAATGCAGCAATCTCTCATCAGTGGCGTTACTATAACACCTAGTGAGGTGATAGAATTCTATAATCAGATCCCCAGTGATAGTCTCCCTTATCTAAATTCTGAAGTAGAGATAGGAGAAATTGTACTAGCACCAAAGGTCAATGAGGAACAAAGAGAAATAGCAAGACAGAAAGCGGCTAAGCTGAGACAACAAATAGTAGACGGAGCAGATTTTGGAGAATTAGCAAAATTACACTCCGACGATCCAGGATCAGGCGCTCAAGAAGGAAATCTAGGATTCTCTAAAAGGGGGCAGAACGTTCCAGAATTTGAAGCAGCGGCTTATACCCTTACGAAGCGAGAGTTATCAGATCTAGTAGAAACAGAGTTTGGCTTTCATATTATTCAGATGCTGGAAAGAAGAGGTAATAATGTAAAACTCAGACATATACTTATTAAGCCTGATATTACAGCTGCAGACCTAGATAAAGCAAAAGCTAAGTTAGATAGTATAAGAACACTCATAGTAGAAGACAAACTGTCTTTCGCTAACGCGGTAAGACTTTTCTCATCTGATGCTACGGCAAGTAAAAATAATTCTGGTAGAATAAAAAATCCAGCTACAGGAAACACCTTCTTCGAAACTAAAGATCTTCCTACAGATATATATTTCGAGATAGATAATCTAGAGGTTGGAGATATATCTGTTCCTATAGAGTTCAAAACACCTAGAGGTGATACTGCTTTCAGGCTCATACAATTGCAATCTAGAACAAAGCCGCATAAAGCTTCTTTAGAAGAAGACTATTCTAAGATATTAATGTTTGCAAAAGAGAATAAGAAGCAAGCGTACTTTGTGAACTGGATTAACAGTAAATTAGAAACGACACATATAGAAGTAGATGAGCTATACAAAACTTGTCCTAATGTAGGTGATTACATAAATTGATAAGTGTAGATTCAACAAATAATAAAAAAGGAGTTTGGAGGATCGTATCCAAACTCCTTTTTTTTACTTCCCATATTAAATTTTCTGAATAGATCACTTAAAAACAATCAAGTTTGATTGTTTTTCTTCTTTATAAAACAGAAGCGAAAAAAGAATTCAAGGCTCTATTCATGTCTTAACGGACATCCAATTATACATAACTTAATAAGTGCGAACTCTTCGTCCTTATGTCTATCTGTCAAACATGCCAATGTTTTTAACGACACTTACTGCTGGAATTTCCTGAAATGTAAACGGCCAAAAATTAAAATCTCCTCTTTTTTAAACTTGGTATCTAGATGCTTATACCATTTCTATTTTTAGATGACGGAAAAGGATTTAGAATTGTTCAAAATGGATCAAGGCAAAAAACGTAGGC